>Ga0157364_1003491_pt1 | contig 15271 bp, 6 predicted proteins | sample AttsexASBM2_FD_111476 | JGI IMG/M metagenome (GOLD analysis project Ga0157364, IMG submission 111476) | Fungus gardens microbial communities from leaf cutter ant in Ribeirão Preto, State of São Paulo, Brazil - Atta sexdens ASBM2 | ecosystem: Host-associated > Fungi > Mycelium > Unclassified ...
GGGAGGGAGCGACAGGGAGGGAGGGAGGGAGAGACAGGGAGGGAGGGAGAGAGAGACAGGGAGGGAGGGGGAGAGAGAGAGAGAGAGAGAGAGAGAGAAAGAGAGAAGATAAAGACAGATACAGAGAAAGAAGGAGATAGATAAAGAGAGACAAAGGCAAAGAAGCGACTACCAAGTCTGACACAGCGTAGAGGAGTAAACGCTGATATCGTTCTACGATCATATACGCTGAGCCGCGCACATCGCGACGTTCCAAAGGGCTAATAGAGAACTGACAGATCGACAGCACAGAGCAGAAATCCACGAGGTGAGCGACACGAGATCACGAGGAGTTGCGAAGTTAGATTGCGGGGGTAGCAATGACAATGGCGGTAGGTGGTATGGCGATATATAAGTAGCTAGTACAGCTCAGAGAGTGACTTATCATACGCTTTACTTATCGTACGGCTACGGCAAATTGAAGTTTCGCGACTGCAGAGCGACAGGAGGCAGCCTATAGAAACGGGAAGAGAAATGTGATGATGGTGGGTAATTTTAGCGGTAGAAAAGAGTTTTTAATTCTTGAGAGGCATTATACGGTTATGACTGATATTTGGTGCGAATAATTTTTATACGATCAAGATGTGTGTCTCGAAAATTCTTGAACATCTTTCTTTTTTTCCTCGACCTTCGAGAATAAGTTCTCTATTTAGATAAATTATGTCTCGTGCAATATTTAACTCGACACATTTATGCACGTTTTAATTTTAGCAATTATTTATTATATTTATTCTCACAATTAGCTTATCTCTGAAACACAAAAAAGGGATGCCACTCAAGAACGAAAAGAGCAACATAAAAGATGAGAGGAGAAAGAAAGAGGCAGAGAGATTTAGATGGATAGAATAGAAAAACAGAGAGAAAGGCGGAAAGACGGTGCTGGAAAATAAGAGATCATTTCCTTCAGTTCAGAGCCTTCGGTGCAGTTTTTACTTTCACGTGACACGTGATACTCTTACTACTACTAATGCAGTACTAAACTCGTAAATTCAAGGTACGTTAGCACCCGATCGAAGATCAGAGACTCTGCGTAGGAGAGAGATTTGCAGATTGAGATCGAGCTGATAGCATTCGTAGTCGTCCCATTCACACGCGCACGCACAAGCTTCCTCTTCGCGTTCTCCGGTGGCGGATCCGGTGAAGCTTAAAGCTCTAAGATATACCAAAGTAGCGCAATCCTTTTATCTGAGCCGGAATATCGACAGCTTTCCTATTGGCTATTTCGACCGCTATTTTCGAAATAATGATCTGTAGTCCAATAAGCGTTTGGTATTATTGGTTTATGGCATGGTTAGTAAGTCCACGAAAATGGAAGACCTTTGCACTACTTTGGTATATCTAGAGCTTTAGTGAAGCTAACGGAAGAGAGTTACCGCCGAAGCGAAGCGTGTCAGATCACAGGCGCACATCGACGATCGATTAGCGATAATGAATACGCGAGTACGAATGATCCCACTTATCATTAGAAATACGATGAATGTAAACATGAAGATTTAATTACAAAGCTAAGAACAGGAGCACAGACTTTTGCATAATGCATAAGAGAATAAATTAGGATTAGCAGAGTTACTTTATAAAAATAACTCGTTACCGTTACTCATTACTTATTTAAATGAATAACTATCGTTTACTCAAAAAGTAACGAATTGTTACAATTTTCATTCTTTTTTTATCACGAATTTTGATGACCTTTTGTAAAATGGCATTCAATTGTCATTAATTGATTTAATTAGTTCAATATGAAAAGAACATAATAGTAATTAAGAAAAAAAAATCTTATAATAGTTAATTACAACATGGTTAAACACTTTCTTTGTTTGAAATTCATACACATGTTTTATACAAAGTAAAAATAATTTATTAACTAAGCTAAAAAGTAAAGATAAAAATAATTGTGTTAATGCTTATTCAAATAATAAATAAGGAAACATCGTTATTCATTCATTACTATAAAAAAAATAATTGTAATACCGGTATCACACTAATTTGATATCACACTGATTGGGGATTGCGTCTGCATTCGTGTTTGCGTCTTTTAAGCAAACAGAAAGGATCTGTTGGCCAGCAGCTTCTTTTGGATTGATCAAGAGACGCAAAACGCGAACCATAGTGTGATACGAGCATGATGTGATAGGTAACGCATTATTTCTTAACCCCAGAATCAACCAATTCTTTATTTCATAGAAAAGAAGGACTCTGATCTTGGTTAATTTTCTCACACATTCTTTATGCATTGTACAAAAGTCTATGCTTCCGCCTTTAGGATCTAAATAAATAAACTTGCATAGCTATATATGCATAAAGAAAGTTACAATAAAAATGAGATAGTAATAATAATCACATTTCTATTACAAAACGCACGTAAAATGCAAATGGATAATTTTCTTTATGCATTTATGCAGCTATGCAAATTTATCTAGATAGACCGTCAAAGTTTATCGAGATAAACTGCACAATTGCGTAACCATATGCATAAACAAAATTATTAAATCGTAATGCGTCCTTATGATAGAAATGCGAATTGAATAATTTTCTTTATATATATATGTTTATGCGATTATGTAAATTTGGATAAGTCCTAAGGGCTACACACAAAGTGCATAAGCATAACATAGCATAAGACTAGCATAAGATCATCCGGATCAATCAGCATGTTACATAAACAGTAGACGATTTTATGTTAAATAGTTCTAACATAAATTGATCTCATGCTATACTTTTGCATTTTGTGTGCAAAAGAGTAATAAATATTTAATTGTTTCTTTCGAAAATATGTAGCTGATATTAACTAAAGTTTGACACTTAGGCGAGAGTTCGCAATGTATGATTTGAGATGTCTCGAAATAAGAAGATTCTCAATTCAATTTGATAAGTGAGTTCACTCAATTGGTCATTCACAATTCACGGCTTATCATTTATCGCTCGTCTATGTACACGAGATCTTGAAAGGCGATAGATTTGAAAAGTCATCTCTCACGCCACGCGTTAAGAAGCGTGCACGTCACTCGCAAGGAATCAGCGAAGCGACGAAGTACTGCCGTTTGAATAGGTAGTTCTATTCTTCATTGAAACATATCTACTTTAGAGTTCTTTGCCACGAGCGAATACGCACGCTTTTCTAAAGGCTCGCACTTGTATAATCTGATGTTATACGAAGATGAATCGTTCTGTAGCAACAATCGCGATAATAGAGTTGCGACAAAAATAATTTCATTAATTCTAACATTTAGTCAACATTTAGTAGACAAGTTAACGTTATTTTTGCCAACATTGAACAAAAAATTATATTAAAATTTATTCTCATAAATTCATCTTTTTTTTCAACTAAGGAAAATTAATTTAAATTGATTTGTTAAAAGAAAGTAAAAATATAGTCGTATAATTACCATCAATTTTATTATGCTTTGCGCGTTTAAAAAAATATTACAATATTATATTTATAAAAAGAAGAATAAATAAAATTTTAAGCTTATTAATAGTGATTTGGAATCAGATTTCAATCAAATTTAATCAACTGATAAATTTATGTGTTATCATATGTTGACTTAGTTATCAGATGTGAGCGAGCTTTTGGTAAGTTGATTATCATGTTGCTCATCTGTTTCGTATCTATGCACGTAACCATCCGAACATGTTCGTACGCATTGCGTTGCATAATTTGCATTTCATGCGATGAATAAATTTACGCATCACAGAATTGCTATTACGGTAAAGAACTTATTATTGATTTCTACTGAATACATAACCGTATCGTTTCTACAAATTATATGCACGTCTCAACATAATTAAATTATAATTATCTTTACATTATGTACCATAGAAAGATGTCAAATCGACAATGCAACGAATTAAAAATTTGCGTACGTAATGCGTACAAGATTGTCTCTGCAATATTACGAAACGCCACGCGGGATCGCTTTTTACGAAAACTCGTAGCTACGTTGAATCGTATAATCCTAAACCCGTATTCATATCCCATATTTATTATTACGATCGCCTAATTTCCAACCCAGGGTAATTTCGTATTTTCATATTAGACGATAAAATTCGAAACGAGACGGATTTATCGTTCAATATGGGATATGGATGCGGATGTTTAAAAGTCATCATTCAAAGATCGTAGATTCCTTTCTTTCGTAATTATAATTTGCTAACGGCGAGTGTGATCGAACGAGCTCATATTTGACCGAATGTCCGAAGGTTCGTATGTAGCGATAAATAAGCGACGCGACGTAGAACGCATAAAACGTTTAACGAATGTCCGTTATATCTCGGGATTGTAATTGAAAATGACGTATCGCTGTTTAATTGTCCGTTGTGCGATTTATTTATCACAAAAGCGCGGTGTGTGCTGCCTATAAAATGAACTGTGTCCTCCGTGTGTTTTGCTGCTCACTATTTTACCTCCTCGATTCATTAACACTGTATTCACAATCGACGATGTCGTTTTTATTCTACGAACACCACTTACATTTACTTCCGGAATCTTAAGATTTTGTCTCTGAGATTATCGTGGTTATTTTTGTAGCAAACTACAATATACTAAAGTCACGTTGAAGAAAAAAGAGACAAAGAGCGAATTGTGATCGAGCCAAGTATCACCCTTTCCATTGGCCAAATTTGTAGTTTTATCATTGGACAATTATTAGGAGAATCTCTTTAGCTTTTCATATCGTTGCGGCGGTTTTACAATACGGCTAATAATTTTCGATTCTCTGCAAAACATGTTACAATATTTTGTATATCTATTCAAAGATACAGAAACGTTCATTTCGATATCCTCTATTGCTGGTTATCGATTATTAATTTCCTCTGATGGCCGAACGATAAATGTAATACATAATAACGAAATATGTGATATCTAATTATATCTTCGTTATATTTGTTGAATTATAGACGCGAATTTATGTCGCTGTAATGCTCGGCGGTGTATATCAATCAACCTATTTGCATTCAATCCGGCAAGTTCGCATGTACATCCTGGTTAGTTGGCTTTGCTATAGCCATGATGGAAATTACATGACGTTAGTGTATACAATAACTGCGTTTGAGTAAAATAATTACGTCAATGGAAAATTTATAAAAGCCTCTAAAACACTGAATCGAAACACAGATTTTAAAATAAAACAACGATTACAACCGTGCAAAGGTCTCCAACAGGTAAGAATTATTTCCAGTTTTTATTTCAAAAAATGAAACATGATATCAATGAGTTAAATAATTATAAAAACTTTTTCACCCCTTTTTGATAATAACAACTTTTTTTTTATAATAACATAAAATTGGGGCCAATTTTACATATATTTTTAAATTCTTGCATTTTCAATTTAAAATAACTACAATTTAATCAAAACTTTTTAGTTACAATTTGAAAATAATATGGTAAATGTAATTTAATTCACAATATTGTTATATGGCGATATGCAAATCTCTTGGGCGATGCGATTTTGTCATGCGTATTGTCAAAATTGATGTAATCATCGTAAAAATTAGATTGTAACCGAAAATTTGCGACTCGATTGTTGGCTAAACAGGTATTCTTTCGAGAATATAAATAATCGAGAGTTGTTGATAAGTTCGTTAATTATGATGATGTGACAAAGATCATAAATCAAACCGTTCACTTATCATTTGTTCTGGACTTCTGGATAACGAAAGAGATATTTAATACGCAATAATAATTATATAATAATATTATTTATGAGTCAGATTCAACTATCTTATTTTTGCAAGTGTTGCGTTAATAATACGATGATTGTAAACTACGTTGTCTTTTTGAATATTTAGATTTTCAGCCATTTTTATTTTTTATCGCAATAAAGGCTTGCTCTGTGGCTTGTCGTCACGCTTGTCGCCACAGTTGCTATTGTTGCTGCAAATAAAAAGGATAGGCCCAAGGGGAAACATTGAAACATTGTTCGAAATCCAATCTGACACTACTAATTCGGTTCACTCAAATATTTACTCGTATCTATACACGATTTTTTTTCATCCCGTTGGCAAATAGAATTTTTTTTCTCCTCGTTTCTCTACAGTCCGCTTCTCCATAAATTTTTTTATAAGAATGCGTGAACAATTTTTGAATCGTAAATAATTGAAAATAATATGCTCTCTGCTGAACTTTCGAGAAGCAATTAAACGTAGTTTTACTGCCTGTTCAAGCGAACAGTTGTCTTTTTCAGAATTTTTAAACAAAGATTTCAGCTTTTATATTTAATATTAAATACCAGTATTAAATATGAAATATCCAGGACATTTCAATTCCTCGTTTTTGAAAATGTTATTAATTATTACAGACAGAATAAGACTGAAAATATGACACTGAATAGAAATTATATTCTGATATAATTATAAGATACAAAATAAAATGATTCGATGCAGACTTGAAACTTACTGGGATTTGTTAGGCTTTTATATTTAAGATTCTTTTAAGTACAGTCATAAAATGTCGTAAATCAATCCAAATAAGATCATATTAAAATGTTACTTAACACAGTCTTGAAATAAGAACTAACTACATGAAAAGAATTTTGTTGTCTAAAAATGTCTAAAAATTTAGATGCAGATCTGAAAATAATTTTATTGGACCCATCAAAATAATTATGTAAAAAACTCAAGCTGAGCAATATTACAAAAAGTTTGACAGCAATTGAGTATTTTACGTAATTATTTTGAGTCCGACAAAATTAAATTCTTTTCAGATTTGTATGTTAAATTTTTAAGTATCTCTAAAATCGTCTTTTCGTATATAAATATTGATCTTAGAATTAATAAATTACAAGTTATAACATACGCGCATTTCATTTTTCTGTGCAATATTAAACTCATACTATTATACATCGTATGAACTCGATTATCACCCTCGTGTGTATTATCAGTACTCGTCGCACTTGTTTTTGCGAAATTGGATTTCGATGATGCGGCAATGATACAAATGTTTCGCGTTGCACCGATAATGAAATGGCATTTATATTCCACCGTTCCCAATGCGATTAAATTAAACATCATACGCATTCTTTTTTGCGTGATCGCGTCGAAAATCCAACATGCATTCGCGAGATAGATACGATCGCGAAATAATTGTGAATTAGCCGTTTGCATGATGATATTTCGAGTGGAGCGCTAGGGAGCAGAAGATTGAAGATGAAACGTCGAATGAAATTCTTGTCGAATGCCAGAAAAGAATTTTTTCGCGAGCATATGTTGGCCGAAACAGCTTATACGTTCGTTCGTGTCTTTGAATTTACATGAGCTTTAAATTTCCACTGGCTGCTCCGTTCATTTCTGCGCGCTGCATTCGCTATAAGTATTCTTAGAGACGAAGAGGGTCGTCGTAAGTGCTCGCACTTTTACCTCTGTTTTGCGAATTTTCGGGCAGCCTGTTTTGGAGATTAAATTCCTCACTGGAAAAGAAATTTCAATGTACTTTTGACGAATTTTTAAGATGAGTGAAATCTCATTCGAGTATACGAGAAGCAAGAATGAAACGCTCTGTTGCACTTTTACGAGCTGTTCTACTTTTCGTCGTATCTTTGTCGCATGTTTTTAATCCCGACGGACTTGAAAGCAATTCGTTACGATGTTTGCTTCCGCGATTTCAGATTGGCAACAAGTACGGTCTCTATTTAGAAGCAAAATATAGAAACGTCTTATCGTTTGATATTATATATTTTGTTGAAAGTGAGCAAAAGTATTCTCTTGAAGGAACGTGATATGTTGGATGGAATTCGTTTGATAACGACATAAATTAAAGCTAATTACGCTTTGTAGCATGTCTTTGGAGTTAACTGCGAATAAAACGGCAGGTCAGTTTTCATTTTTCATTCATGAACCTTTAACTTCGCTGGGGAAATATACGGCGTTCAAACGCAAGCTCGGAATCCGAATTGAAACGGTTGATAAAAGAGTGGCGGCGCGAAGTTACCTTGTAATCACCAAACGGTCGAAAGTTTATGAGAGCTATGCACTTGTAAAATATCGTAATTTGCCATCTTCTGGATTATGACTCATAAAGTTTTAACGCTTGGAAAAACGGTGTTAAATAGGTACCGTATTCTATTCGTTTCGCGACGCGACGAAAGGTGAGTTAATTATCTCATTTCCCGAGTTCCTTATCGGAACATTTATTCCGTATGATTCGCCGTTCATAAAAATTCATGGCATAATTAGCAATATACTTGATGGACTGTGCGGTCGCGATAATTTGTCATTGTAAAGAATACGCTTTATTATAAAGTCGTTAGCGTAACGTTCGCGAGGATCTTAAAGTAAGATTAGCTAACTAAACCATAAAAAAATCTTTAAACTAATAATAGATTAGTATAGATTTTTAATTAACTTAGGAGATTATAGAAAATTTATTTTCTTTTCTTTCGTTATTGAAAAACATAAGCTTTTTTGCAGAGTATATGCTGCAGAGAAATTTATTTACAAATATTTGTATAAATTATACGTTTACATTGCAAAATAAAAATATAGTGAATGCTGACAGCAATAGAGAATAATTTATATCACAGTACAGAAAAGTTTTCAACCGTCAAGCACTGGGGAAATTATTCAAGAAGTAACGAGTTACTCTTTTTTGTTTTGAATATTAAATGATCCTATAATCTTTATTTACTTGATGCAAAATTACTCCATCAGTGCAACCTGACTCGATCTTGCGGTATCCTCTATCGCGCAATCTAAGTTAGTATCTATATGAAACAGCCTAATTGCGAAATAAACCCACACTTAAGCAGTTTAATCCTTCCGTAATTGTTATCTCTTGTTACTAGGACGTAATTACCAAGTTTCTTGACCTTCCCACATATTCTCTGCATTTCAATCTGATACTTCCTGCAGTCTACAGTCGCTTTTGGCCAGTGGAAAGGGTAACATCGCTGTATTAAAAATGATTAGAATAGCTCTTTAATGCAGTAGTTATTAGCTCTTAAATGTTGCTTGACTTTTGGATGAATATTCTAGTATTTCCTTAGAAAAAATATCTAATTCCTGATTTCAAAATTATGCAAAGAAACTTACTTAAAGAAGCTTCCCGTACATTTTTTAAAATTCTTAGTGTAATGTTGTACGTAGATCAAGTTCTGTAATTCTAGAATTTTAAAAAAGCTATTATTTTACTGCCATGATTGTGTTTCCAGAAAGTTTGTTTGAATACTGAGAAATGTATTGTTGTGTATCGTGTTTTGTGTCGATGAGTGACATCGATGCTTGAACAATGATTAAGCTATGAAAAATATGGGAAAACATAAAATGAAGAGAGCGAATCGAGTAGTTTATAACGGAAACCGCTTTTCGTTCAGTTTACGAATTCGAAAGTGCAATAAGGTTTGAAAAAAAGACCGTGCTTTGTAACCTAAAGTAAAGTTCAATAACTTCAGGATAGATTCTTGCTGTTGAGTGTAAGTATAAAATGTTTGAGGGAATTTCGAAGAAAATTGCGAAGATTGCGATTGTAATTGCCGCGTTTGTCGGGTCTTACCTGATGACGTGCAAGCATCGCACTCATATGAAAGACGAATAAACAGTGATTACATTCAGTAGACATTGCCTGTAACGTATACATATCCATTCGCGTCTCGCACTCATACTCATGTGTATCCACTCGTTTACGTCGCGACGTTTAAGTTTTCTGATAGACACGATATTGAGAATATCGTATCGCAGAATTTATTATACAAATTGCATGTACCTTTCAGTTCTCATCAAACACGTTCCTAATACTGTTTTATGTATAATCACGAAATGGATAATCAGAGTAATAATGATTGGAATATGTATGTTCAATGACCTTTTTTCCGGATTGTGTTTACGTGCACCATAAAATTTTGCACGTGTATTGTTTAGTATAAAATATGCCATCCAAGGTTAAAAATGACATTTAATTACTATTTTTATTAAAAGATCTTAAAATATTGAAATGGGTCAATATTAATCTTAATTTATTACACAATTAATAATACGTATAATTATGTTAATGTTAATGTAACTTCATTAATTCTATTTATTTATTTTAATTCGATCCATTATTATGTTTGTTGAGAACATCGGCGTAGCGACTAGATTCGCTATCGAACGATAAGTCGAATAAACAATTTGTACCACTCGTTCGATCGCACGAGAAATGATTTCGAATTGTTCTTTAATTTCGATAGCAGCTGAACTTGCTTTCGGCATTATTATGACAAGCGTTAGGAAAGAAGAAAGAAAGGATCTAGACGGTCTTGTCGCGAATGAAAGAGGGTATGACGTGCGAGGAGTTTTCCATTTCGCTGTTGCTCAATCGGGATCTCGCGGAGATTGATATTTGTGTTTCCTCGAAAGTCTTTTCTGATTTTTACTGATTTTTTAAAATCTTCCACATATTTACAAATGATCGCGTGCCGCATACTATGTGAGTTTAGTAAAGTCAAGTTATAAGCAGGTCGAACATGAATATGGGAATAGGAATAAAATTTTGGCATAACGATTTGTCAATTTTACCGATTCATGATGGACGATCGAGTTAAACGGTCTACAATGAGATTTTAAAGCATAAAACTTAAATTTTACGCCTTAAGCTATAAGAAAATAGCAAATCGTAGTCTACCATTCTCCTCTTCTTCGATTGGGCAATTTCTTACGATTTAAGTCTTAAAACTGAAATTTCATGTCTTATAAAATCTCGTTGTAGACGCCGTATTACAGAACGGCACAATCGAGCACTATGACTCTTATCCATCCCGATCTAGACCGCTATTTGATAAAGTCGATATCCTTGCGCTCGAAAGATCGCTCGAAAGATCGTGGTCGTAACAATTTGAAATAAAATGGATTTTGAAAAGCCAAATGTCTTTTGTTTAGACAAACGTGTAGCTTTTCCTTCTCCTCACGAGATAAAAATGAGTATAATGAATAAAGTCATATAAAAACATGATTGTAGGAAAAATATTGTAAATTAAAATAGAATAGCAATCGTTTTTTAACCAAATATTACGAAAATTAAGATGTGTACCTCGGCTTGAACTGCAAACGTAAGTTATATTATGTGAGTTTTATTCTGTTTTGATGAATGCGCAGTATAATTAGAAAATAATAACGCAAACATTTGATATTTTTCAGAGAGAAATATTGTGAGAGATTATAATAAATTTTATTTTGTGAAATTGTACAAAAAGAAGATAGGAAAAAAATTTGTTGTTTTTTAAGCTCCAATTATTTGTTAAGAACAAGAAAACTCCTCACAGCGTCGAATTTAGCTTTGTCGAAGTAGGTAGGTAGGAAAGGTGGATCGGTACCTATAAGTGGCACCGCCTCGGAGGTTCGCGTCAACACGTGGGCCACCAGCAGGGAAAACACCGTCTGTGACAACAGGATGGTTACACCTGCAACATCATACACACACACACACCCGCCTGCTATTCGTATTCTGCATATCGGCGTAGACGACGTGCATGTGTGGAGCCGATCGATCAATCGATCGATCGACTGTATGTACTTTCCTTCACTGCTTCTTTTGTTTTCGAAAATCGTTTCTTGAGAAGAAGGGAGGATCTCTCTCTATGAGAGTATTACGCGAGTAGGAAAAACTCAAGGAAAACGTGGGTAATTTCCGCGAGAGGAAAAACGGAGGCCGATGCTTTCGCGGAACTTCGCGCGTTGTGCACTATCTGACTGGAACTGCGACCATTACCACCGGCCGCGATGCAAACATTTTCCACGCTGCCCCCCTTTATATTTTCTTTCCTCTTTTCGTCGCAACCATTGCAGAATTTACAGACGAACTTCGCAGAAGTCGCGCGAATTTCAACGGCGCCATCGAACCGGCGCTTCGCGAGAAATCCGACAGAATACGTGGGTGGCTTTCGCAGAGTCGTAGGAGATAGAGATCGCGGTGAGAGAAGATGAACAACCTTGACGGCTCCCGGAAAATCCGACAGTTCTCCGTAAATTGATGCTGCTGTTTTTCCAACGAAACGCTGCGTCGGAGCGAGCGTAATTCTGGGCACTTTGTAATAGATCACTCCGAATCCTCATATGGAAATGATCGCGGCACGGTCGGAAGATATTAAATCCACCGACGAAATATTTATGTATGTGGAACAGAAATGCCAAAACAAACTCATTGCATTCATGCTTCGAATAAACAAACGATCCCTTCGTGCGTAATAAATAAATCCTTAAACGTCGGGAAAGAATACGTACTTTTTTTTTTTACGATTCATTAATATAGTAGACGATTTGGTACCATTAATTACGATCGACTTTAATCACCGGCAAGAAATAAAGCTCCTCGCACGCGTGCACGTCGTCTGCGCGACAAAAATCCAGATGAATTACGTTCAATGACAAAACGATTTCCGTTTTTTAAACTTCTTATCTTAACTTCTCATCCAAACAGTCGTTTTTCTTCAGGGATGGAAAGGATCGTCACCGGTAGTGCGCCCAGGTCGTTTGCTTTCAGCCTTAGATTGGACTTTGTAAGAGTCGATATATTCCAAAGATCAAAGGGCTCGCACGATCTATCTACTGAACTGACCGATAAATCGGCGTGGACTTGAAAAGCCGTAGAATCGCAACATGTATCCGATTGTTTGACATGCTGCCGTTTACTCGATAAACCGACGAGCAAAGCAGTGCCGATGCTCGAAACGGACGAAACCGTTTTGTTCATTCGTCGATCAGTATCCAAGAATCGATTCACGCTGATCCCTTAAATCGGCTTGTTCATCTTCGAACGCGAGGATTTAACGGCATCTTGCGAATACGTGGAATTCCAGAGAAACGCGGTATGCGGCTATCCGTTCAATTGAAAATTCACGACTAACCGATTTTCCCAATAAATTCGCGCGCGCGTCGATCTCCGCGCCGATTCATCGTTGCATTCCTCACAAACTAAGAAATTCGCATGAACTTTAAAGCTGCTCGTTGCGTGGAAGCGTGTGATAGGGGGGTCTCGCTGGCACCAAGATTGGATCCGTACGTGCGCCGACTTCATGATAAAATTATGGATTATGTAAATCCAACGAATAAGGAGGCCGCGTCACGATCTTGTTTCGGAAGGAATTGTCTATCCGTGTCATCCATCTCTGTGTGACAATGGAGATCCGACTTTATTGTTCCGTCAGTAACAAATGTCTTTTTATCACAAATATTCTACAATATTCTATAACATTCTATAATATCTTTTAATATTCGGAGCGCAATTCGTTTCGCTATTATTATTGTTGCAGCTGATTAATTCTCTTATTATTTTCATTGTAAATTGAACAATGAGATTAAGGATCGTTTTCGCAGTTGATAATCATAGAAACCTTTTTGCTTCTTTCTTCTTTCGCGCCGGAAATCAATCTAATCCCTTAATCTCGGCGGGGCTATTCTTTCGTCTGATCGATACGAGATTTTCCCGGTTCAATGGCAACGCCCTTTTACGATATGTTTGCTGGAACCTCGTCGCCTAATTTATTCTCAATTTTACACTTTTTGTGTTACTTGAGCGGATTTTCATTAGGGACCGCGTCCTTATTAACGTGAGAGTGTTTGTGAGTTCCTCGCGGTTTCAGCGAGAGTTCGGTCGTCAAGAACGGGGTATATCGTCGATGAATATTTCAGCACGATTGCTCACGTGAGTTATTCCATTCCTTCGTGCGAAAGCCCTTTTATGACGGTCCCTGGTGAGATACTTGCAAGCGTGAGCTCTAACACGTAATGACTTTTATCAACTCCCGTTCTTAAATGATAAACGAGCGAGATTGATTATCGTAGAGCTTTAGGATGTATCTTTAACTTCAAGAAGCAAAAACGATCCACGCAGCAAACGAGAGTTGATAAAGCCTGCGAGTGTTGACGGTTGCGATATCTCGCTTTGCACGATCTGAATCTTACCTCTTGTCCCGATAAATCGTTATCACGGGTACGCATCGTCTTGAAATAGAGGAATAGGCGGAAGCAGGAAAGTGAAAGACGAGGGGGAGAATCGTGAGAAGATAGAGTGAGAAGAAAAAGTTAGAAAAGAGAGAAGAAAAAGAGAGATGAGTGGTTAGTAATGGGATATGTCGAGGTCGAAGATAGACCGCTAGAGAATTCCGCGGGAAACCGACAGAAAATGAGATAAAGTGGAAGGCGTAGCGTCGAGAAGAAAAAAAAGAAAGAGAAAGAGAAAGAGAGAGAGAGAGAGAGAGAGAGAGAGAGAGAGAGAGAGAGAGAGAGTGGACTGGAAAAAGGGGTGAATGGAAGCTCAAGCTGATTCCATTTGCCTGGGATAATGTCGGCAGGTGTTGGAGCGTATTGCGCTAAATATCGCCACCTGGGAACGGGAATGAAGACAGATACGGTCTATAAAGCGTGAATTAATACACCCGTGTAATTGCGCGCGACCGGGCCTCGTAATTATTGTCACTGTTTTGTCGTAAAGATCGAAACTCTCGCATTGCGACCTGAAATACGGCGAGAGCCGAATCCGGACCGGAAAAGGTGACATTTTCTCGCGCATTTAAATATTGTAATGTTTATAAAACGCAGATAATGCAAACGCGTGAACAGAAAAATTAACTTTTTTCGATCTGACCTACAATCGAGATTGTATCCATTATCTAACAAATAAACGAAACGTTATCTCCGTAATGTCTTATTGTGACAATCAAATGTTTTTATGATTGTTAAAATAGAATTTAGATTCTGTTCATATTACAAAGAGAATAATCAATTTTAGAGTTTCTCTCGCGCGTACAATAGAAATGGAGATTTTTAGAACGGAGGATTAGAAGTCATGTATGGAAATTGCAACGCGCGACGCTCATTACGTTCGCGAGGTCATTTCCAAAATGAGAAGTACCGAGTGCTAAAGAATATTTTAACAAAGCTATCTCTGAGAAGAGAGAGAAGAGAGGGGTCACGAGCGCCATTAGCAATGCAATCCCGGCGCCGTCATACTCGTCTGTATTCTTTTACCGTCTGAAGCAACAAGATCCGTATGTGGCCGACACGTGGCACGCGAGTCCCGATTAATTAGGTCGAGTTCGCCGAAATATGCATCATACGCAGCAACGTTTCTCAATGATATCGCATCCGTAATCCGTGCACAAGGTTACTGCTCGTTATCAAATAACTGCATTATATGTATATAGTATATATGTAGGTAATACACGTTTATATACATATATATATATATATATATACATATATATATATTTTATATATATATATATATATATATATATATATATATATATATATACCGTTTGTACGAAAC
>Ga0157364_1003492_pt1:2500-15267 | contig 15267 bp, 2 predicted proteins | sample AttsexASBM2_FD_111476 | JGI IMG/M metagenome (GOLD analysis project Ga0157364, IMG submission 111476) | Fungus gardens microbial communities from leaf cutter ant in Ribeirão Preto, State of São Paulo, Brazil - Atta sexdens ASBM2 | ecosystem: Host-associated > Fungi > Mycelium >...
ATTGTAAAGATTCACTTCAGCACGAAGAGAAACGCGACGACAATAAGTATAATAGAATACGCGCAGCGGAATTTTGAGAAAAATGTTCGGAATATTCGATTAATTTCCAAGGGATTTTCAGTGTAGCAAATTATTTAATTTATGTAAAAAGATGAAGAAGGGCTATTCTTGGAAAATTATATTGTTGCGATTATTCTTATACATATTAAATTCCTTTAGAAGATAGCAAAGTTACAGTAATCGAATAACTGGTAATTATAAATGATCAATTAATATATGAAAAATGTGAGTTCAATGAACATAACTTTTCCTACTAACTTTTATTAGAGAGAAATTGATTTTGAATATATCAGAGATTAAATATATCATTGATTTTAAATATATTCAATATTAAAATTCGGCATATATCAGAAACATATACATGTTGCGGTTACATCGTAATTGGGATATCACACGAGAGATTCTTAGTGGCGACGAGTGAAAGTGAGATTGCTGTTAAACTTTTTGCCAACAACTTGGGTGATTCGAGACAATCGTGTTTGGATGGGTTATATTCAGTTATATTCGCGATAAATTATCCCGCTCTCGTGATATGGGAATAAGGAAATTTCTTTCACTTTTCCCATCCGCACGGTCTCTTATTACCACACAAATTACAGCGTAAGAAAACAATTCTTCCATGTTTGAATGCGTTTGCTCGCAACGTGCGATAATTGCTGACTGTTCGCATAAGATTATATTAATTGTTGTACCCGGCGGCTTTTGTATGAAGAAAGGAACGTATCATAATATGTTATGCATTAAAAATAATACCAGAAACGTAAAAAAGTTTTACTTTCAAATATTAAATAAAGTGGAATTTTTATGAATTATTCTTAAATATTATTTCTTGTTAATGTAAGTTTACAAGTTATAAAGACAGACGTGAAAAAAAAAATGTTTACAACAAATATCAATTTAAATACTATCTATATAATTATTATTTTTAGGAATAAATACATATAAGAATTTAAATACATATAATAATTATTAAATTTTCTTAATTGCAACATAATACTTTCCTAGATTCTCAAATCTGTATTTTTGTAGAACACTGCCATGAGATATCATTGTTATTTTCTCCGAATTTCTATTTTCGGATGAGCTAATCTTTTCATCAATCTGTTAATGGACGTATGGGAAGCAAAAGAATTCATCACTATCGGAAATAACGATTTCTCTCCTCCCTCGTCAGTAAGGTATCATCTCATATTAAATATCAGCTTCACCTATGTGTTTCGCTTACTTTAGTTTTGCTGAAGTAACGTGCTTTTCTTTATTGATCACTCTTGCATTTCCTCTCTTCTCCTCTACAAAGCTGGAGGTCGAGGTTAACCTGTCGATTGTCTTCCACTAGAATTGCACTTTTGTCGTCGTGGCGACCGCATAGCCAGCAGCAAATTTAAAGTAACTTCCAAAATAATATTTAGAGGTTTTCTGTGAATCTTTGATGAATCAAACAATTTATTTAGAAATTTTATTTTTCGATTATTACTTTCTTATGTAATTCTGTTAAGTAAAGAAAATTTAATGCCAACATAATAATTACTTATATATAATTCTGCTTTATATATTATAATTCTGCTTTTCACTACTTTAGAAGAATTAATTCAGGGAATTTATTTTAATTTATCAAGAAGATTCTGACATACAATTCTTTTTTCGTTCCATATCTTTATACATATATATTTGACTTTCTTCTTCTCAAATAATTACTTTTTTTATTCATAAATAAAATTAAAGAATAATTTATAATTTAATAGACATAAATTGACCGATAAGTTGACCCCGTGTATTATTACACATTGCATTTTCGATTACATTGCTCCCTGCATTTTCTTGCAAGTATTTTTTATTTATTAGAGTTTCAATTAATAATCTCTTTTATTGCCCTTTATGGCGAATTTGTAATTTTAATATCACGATGACGTAAGCACGATCATAATTTCGCGGCCGCGCGCGATGACGTACAGATTTCCTGATGGTCGTCGGTGCTTTTGTGACGCACGTGGCGGAAATCGATACACAAGGGATGCTTAGCTGTTTGCAATTTCCCACGACACGCGATGTATCTTGATCGATAGAAAATTAGAATTCCATTCGAAATTTTCAACAAATAAAAAACTATAATTTTATAGATATAATTTTATTGACAAGACGAATACTCGAGAAATGGTGGTTACATATCCTTAAATCAATAATTAGTTGTAATAACTTGTATCAAATTTTTTTATTAATTTGTAAAGAATCGTGCAAATATTTTTCTTGGTAGTTTGAATTTCAATTTGGCATACTTAATAAGTTGCGTTTCTTTTTGTCGACCAATGTTGAATATACATAAATAAGCAAACAAGAACGATTGCGTTTGAAAGGATGCGATACACGGAAACAATTAGGAAAAAGTAAAATTTAATAAATCAATGTATTATTTTAGCGCACTTAGAAACGTGATATTATTTTTATGTGATTCGACCGATGCACAATGTATGATGCAGCGTCATCACAATAGCGAGAATAATACAGTTGTGATTTTAACAGCTGCAGTTGCATTAATTTTTTCCACACATTTGTACAGTGTGTTCTTTAGTACACGTTACGTGGTCAAATGATTCGATTATGTGAAACATATGGTGGATTTATATAGCCGCCTTGTATATAATGGCGGCGTTGGGCATGAGTCACATCCGACATAATTCTCGCTCGTTTTGTCTTCTTTTAACTTACTTCTTTGCTTTCCTTATATCTCGCTATAGCCTCCATTTCATCTTTTCTATCTTCAGTGCTCTCTCTCTCTCTCTCTCTCCCTCCCTCCCTCCCTCCCTCCCTCCCTCTCCCCCCACTCCTCTTTCTTATCGTTTTTTTCTTTCAATTTTTCTTCCTCATTTAATTTCATTTAACTCAGTGCTCGTGTAATTTTTGCCGCACGTGCTTGCATGAGGATCAATTTTATTTATATTTTATGTGTAAACAATTCTTAATTTTACAATTAAGTAATTAAACTGAGACACGTTTTAAAATAATAATTTTGAATCATTATAAAAAATCCGCATTTAAAAAAATATTATTTCTTTACATAGTATTATTTTTTTACATGTTTAATTAGTAAATACATAACTTGTAAATTAAACGCAGTAAATACAAATATTTAAAATTATTAAATAATTAATGCATTTTAAATACAAATATAATGTGAATATCATAAAGTGATTATATTAAAAAATTTCAATTATTGCATTTTAAATATAAATAGAATGTAAATATTATAAAGTGATTGTTTGAAGCTAGCAGACTTTTGTAAAAGTAATTGAAAATATCAACAATTTTTATTATTAGAAATGATTGAAAATATCAATAAACTTTATTATTAAAAGACGCGCAATCATCCCCACTCATACAATCCTGTTGTAGAATAAAATTGATAGAATAATATTTTTTCTATCAATTTTAATATATTAATTTAATAGATACGCAAATATGCAAATTTTGTTACTTTGCCATATTTTTTAAATCATTTCAAAACTTTATGTTTCATGAAGTTCATTTAACATAACAGACATATGTTAAATTTATATATGAATGTGTTCACTATTTTACACGAAAACTTTAACTAGCACAGATTTTTTTTTTTACAAAAATACACAAAATTTTCAACAGTATAACAGATGTAATTAAGGAAGGATTTATGTAACTTGAAGTCTTTACACATATTAAATAATTTTTCTAATTAGAAATACATTAATTCATGCTAAAATTAGATACTTATACTATATGAAATACACATGAAATATTTCTGATAAAAAATTTAATTCTCTTATATATTCAATGAATGGTCGAGATGGTCAGAATATTATAAATTAAAAAGACTGAACACATCGAAGGAAAGAATTGAGTGACACATAAATCTGAAATGAAACTTTAATTAATAATATAAAATTATATGCTCTGGATAAAAGAATTCAGTAATATTTAGTGAGAGAACGACAAGTAGAGACATATATCAAACCATATCACGTATATGAAAAAGATGAGCGGAAAGATCAGGGCGAGATAAAATTGAGACCCGAGTCTCAATAACCATGATTTATCCTGATTTTCACACAAGAATGTCGTTTCTCCTACGTTAAATATAGACGACCCAGCACACAATTCGGCCGAGAGATCTAACCGTATTTCCACGTACTCTATTCCGTGTATTTTCTGCCGCCACGATTTAGAGGAGTTCCCTATGCGACCCAAGTAGCACACACCTCCATTCGCTCTGGAGAGAAGGTCGGAATGTAATCGTACGAAACGATCCCGGAGGAGTCTCGGTCCCGAAGGGCACAATTGGTACAGTGTTGCACAAAAGTTTTGGTCCTAGTATCAAAGAATGCGATCTTTGTATCAAATAAAGAATATACAGAAATTGAAATTATATATAAAAATTACGTAAAAATTAAGTTCATCGGACAAAGTTTTGGTGTTGTAAATATTCCTCGAGCAGTAAGTTTTTATATCTTTTACAATTTTTATTTACTGCAGTTTCATCATGCTCGCTACTGTCCGTTTGTAACTGCTTAGTATACTAAGGAAACAAGTGTCTTTCAAATTTTGATGAACTTATTATATATAATAAAAATAAATTACATTTATTTTTTCATAAATGTTCTTATTATCATATGGGCAGAAATATCTTTAACAATTAAAATATAAGAGATATGAAAAGTATCTTAAATAAGAGTCTTATACTTTGAGAGAACTTAACAATTATATATCTAGAGTCGAAGATGTATAATTTTCAAAATAATAATCCTACTACTCTATCAAGTTTTGAAAATAATTTCATTAGATCAAGTGAAATCTTGCTTAAAAAAAAGTATTAAAATCTATCACTTTTGTAACAAGAGTGAAAAAATTTTTCTTTTTTTTTTCAAGACTGGCTTAATTTTCTACTTTTTAACTTTAAAAGAATTAAACAGTATACATTCTGATTCGATATATCGCGCGCCAAAATGTTTTTCCAAGGTTAAAACGCATACATGATAAACCAGAATAATAATGTCACTTCTTAAATTGTACAAGCAATTTAATAATTTGTTTTATATCATTAAGCATCTTTTAACAAGAATATTAATTTTCATATGATGAAATCTAAAAACTGCGAATAATTTATTGCGAAAAATATTACTGAGCCGAGAATCGAACCTGGATCTCCCACTTGCCACCCAGCAGATGGATGTCCTCACAATTACATTACCGAGGTTAACTGAATATAATCTGTACTAACAATAATTCTGTTTGATTTACATCGTATTTTGTATTATATTTTCCTTTTTCTCTTTATAATTGTTCATGTTATCTATGTGTATTTTAAGATTCTGAATTATCTTGTATTGTGTAGAAGAGAAGTTATATGATTAAAGATAAGATAATCATTGAAGCATTCCGGGAAGTTAATTATCTTAATGAAAGGATTATTTGCGCACCAGCCGGCGTTTTGATTCGTTAACGTTCAGTTCTGAACATTAATCTGGAATTATAGTATAAAGGCCGAGATGATGGTTTTTTGTCTCTATATGACATTACGAAAAATAATTCTCACATTAATTTGCCGTTTATATTAACGCAGAACTTATCGGTTTTAATCTTGCCCAAGATTACGATTGAAAACGGAATAGAATCCGACTTGCGATTCTGAAGCTCGCACCGTCATCTTCCAGGGATTAAACTTTATTTCCTGCTTATATGCTGCGGTTCAAGACGCCATTCTGATAGACCAGTCTGAATAGAGAAATAGTTCAATGCTCGAAGCAAGTTTTACGCGAAGTAGAGGGAGAAAATTTCATTTTGGATTCGAAGCTCCGCTAACTCCACCCCGGGCGGCGTGAGAAAGGGTGGATAATTTAAGGACACAGATCGAAATAAGCCGATAACCCACACCGCGACATTTTATCGTCACAACGTGAATGGTGCTTTAACGCGCGAAACGCTTGTACACAAAGTGCTTCCATTATTTTCTTCTTTCTTTCGCAAGATTTCGTATTTCTGTACACTCAAAATTACGGCGCTCACGATAGGAGATGCGTGACTCCTTTCCGCGATGTTGATTGATTTTTCGCTGCGTTTATTTGTTAATGTCATCGCATATTTGAATAATTATGCGGGTATTTAGAGGGGTTAATATTTAAATGTAGAACAGTAACAATAATATTAATTGTATGCATTTAAATATTCAAATATTTAATTAATTAATTAAATATTATAGTAAAGTATATTTACAAATTGAAAAAGCAATGTTTCAACAATCCATAGAGTTTTATAATCGACCTAGTACTGAGCCAGTGCTATAACTGTTAAATACTGGCAAAATGGAATAACTTGGGCCCAGTACTGTAGCAGATAGTACTGGCCCAATCATTTTAGTCAATCATTTGCACAGTACTGGCTGATAGAACTTTGTCCGTCATTTGTTAGTCAGTCATTTGCAAGTGATGACTCAGTACTGATCGACAGAATCTTTGCCGTCAGTTGACAGTCATAGCGTTGGCTAAGTGTTGGTTTCATTGTAACTGTTGGCGACTTGTTGGCGACTCTATGTGAGAATACTTTTACAATATATTACATGCGTATATTAGAAGTGTTCAAGAAGAATATCTCATGATGAACAAGAAATTTGATAAAATTAAACGTGTTTTTATATCTAGAGTAGTAAATCCTGCAAACTTTATACAGATCACTGATTTTACGTGTATATGTACATAATTATAATCCATAAAGAGACGTCAGATTGCTAATTAATCGCAGAATCATTTAGCTCGAACCATTAGACATTGCCTAAACTGCAATGCGCAATCGTGAACGCATCTCTCAATCTCCCAATGCGTGATGTGATGCAGCCTTAACGAATGGAGAAGGCCGACGTTCGCCACAGGGTGAATGAGAAAGAAGGAAAAGGCGAGACGAGGTGGTGCAGTGACTGATTGGAGGGCGAGAGGAGAACAGAGGATGAGCGGACGTGGCGATCGATCGGTCCTTACTAAACCACTGCACTGGCAAACTTCTCGCATAGAAATCCTCCTTCCAACACACCTTCATTTTTTTTTCTTTCTTTGTTCTCTCGGTATCTATATTTTTCGCTCTCTATTATTGTTTTTTATTACGCGTGTTTTACATTCTTCAATTTAATTGTTTACTCTCGACATTACATTATTTTCGGCTATTCTTCATTTTCTTTAATCTTGCGCTATTTTTTATGTTTTTTTTATTGAAATAATTTTAAATTTTGTTATTTGTTAATATTTAAAAATTTTTTTCAATGTTTTTTCAATGATATTTGAAGGGATTATTTTATCAATCTTTTCTTATTCTACTTCAGAGTTACAATCCAAACGTAACGCTCTATTGTTTGTATTTTATGACATTTTTTAAATAAATTTATACTGCAGGGAAGACTGATTTGTTTTTATGAATAATGATTTTAAATAGAGAGTGAATGTAATTAAATTTTGAAACACTAAACATATATACATTATAATATATTCCTTGTTATTATTATACTATTGAACTAATTATATATCAAACATTATTAATGTACAAATAAGTTATTTAATTTTAATATAAAGCTGTGAAAATATAACATTAGTTCCGTACACGGACTGTCACACGTTCCAGAGTTCGTAGCAATATTTTTTTATGGATAAAACATACAAAAGATACAGTTTTTATTTTACTGTCACTTCGATTAGTAATTATAATATTGTTACAAGTAAATTAGTTATTCAAATCATAAAATACATAATTACATTAAATACGTAATTAACATTTTTATTATCATTCTACTTTTCTATTTTTTTAATAATAAATAAAATGAAATCCTCAATTTTAAACTTTTTTTCTTCTAAGATTTCTGTATCATGCTATTATTATTTTTTTGTACTTTTTCTATCATCTTTTCGCCTCATGCAAAATTCTATTCTGACACACATCTTATGAATAGGAGAGCTTCGTGATTGCCATGAATAAATGGTAGCAGCGCTTGGAGATGTATGAACATGCTAATTGTTTAGGAAGGCCAAGATAATTATTGCATTCGGTCAGCGGAAATTCGTTATGCGAATGCCTATAAAGCCTATTCAGAAATAAGAGAGATATTACCGAAAAATTAACTGAAGAATCAATTTTTTAAAAGAGAGAGAGAGAGAGAGAGAGAGAGAGAGAGAGAGAGAGAAAGAGAAAGTTAGCATGTATATTATTAGCATATATTAAGATAAACTGCCTTATATGACTTATAAAATGTTTAAGAATTTCCATTATTTCGAAACAAAAATACATACCTATTTTACGATAAGTGATATTGAAAGTGTGACGATTTAGTTATACAAAACTAGAGATTTGAAATAACTTAGTTAATTATATATAACATAAATAAATCAATCAATTCTTGAAATTATAACCAAAAAAATTATGGAAGGAATTATTTCGACAAAAATGAAAGAATATCAAAGGGATACATAATTTCCATATAAATCTTACTAACAACCTTACTAACAATAAAATTTTCAAATATCATTGATCCATTATATCCATGTCGTACAGAATTAATGGAATATTTAAACGTGCCCAGACAGAATTTCCATTAAATCCAACAGGAATGGATCGTCGGATGAGTCTTATTACGAAACGCATTCATCTTGTTTCCCCAATCTTCCTCTAATGTCAAGGGTTATCCTTCGAACTTAGCGGTTAAGTGTCCTTCGCACTTACTATTCGATGCCGCTGGACTCTCTTTGGACACTCTCTCTTTATCCTCTCTCTTCGTCTCTCTTGCATACACTTTGGAGAAGGTCGGGTCTAGGTCGCGTGCTACTAGGTCTTCCTTCTCCTCCTCCTCTTCCTTCTTCTCCTCCTCCTCTTCCTCCTCTGCGAGTGGGTTTCAACGCGCGTTAACGAAATGCCACGACGACGCCCGTTAGTCGTCGTGTCGGGTCGATCGATAAATTTGCAAGTGCAGGCTGCAACGACACTTTGCGGCCGTCTCGCTTATTCTGAAAATGTAAGCCGCGATCCTATATCCAGATAATTTGACTATTATCGTCTCTGATCAACTTCATTTGCTAATAAATAAAATGTGATGTCCCGAAATTTTTTAGTTGAGCCAATTATTTTTGACAAAAATATTCATGCAGCTAATAAATAGTAAGATTATATATTTTAAATGATTTTTGAAACTTGAAAATTGTTTTACGTTACTTTGAGTTCCTTGAAGAGTAGAGAGAGAGAGAGAGAGAGAGAGAGAGAGAGAGAGAGAAAGTAGAAAATAAGAAAATAATAATTTCTTCTTATATGGGGAAGAATTGTCCAAAACATCCCGTGAAACTTTTACTAACTAACATATATACATAACTTTTTGCAAGAATGTTTCAATTGAAACATAATTCGTATTTGAATCACAGTATTTGTTTGGATTATATTCGTATATAAATGTGCAAAGTATGTTAAAAGTTCAAATATATTAAATATTTTCTTCTCTATATTAACACAAGTTTATTTATCTCAATAGCTAAATGCACGCCCTAGTTTTGCTTTGAGAGTCCAGTTTCGACGAGTCCAATTTTCTGTTAAAATCGATAGCCTGCATTGGTTCGTAGGTATATTCCCGACCGAAATTTATCATGTTTCGAACAATGAATCGTAAGACGGGGTTAACTCTGTACCACAATGGAGAAAATGGACCGCAAATCAGAGAAATGTCCAGTTAATATCTAGAGATTTCAATTCTATTTTCTATCCATCAGAAAACTTTCATTTCTGCAGTAACACGATGTAACACGAAAATTGCATATATAAGAAGTTATCTTCGGAAGACTTGGAAATACTCTTGGGTCTCCAAATAAAATAACATTAGGACACAGATTTCTATGTCTTATTTTACTGTGTAATTGAATTAATAATACTGGAATTGATTAAATTTCAAATAGAGATTTTATCATCAATGATTTTATCTCAATGATACATACATATTGATTTTGTTTATCAATACTCTGTGACTTACGGAACTCTCAGGAACTATGTACATTTAGATTCATATCTAGACAGGAGACACGTGATTTATTATGATAGTAATGTTTGTTACATGTTAGAACGTAGTATTTTAACCCGATTGTATATCGGCCAATCCATTTAAAGCGATCTCTCAACTGCTCGACCCGTTAACGCGATTCACAAGCGGATTTCTACGGTCTCAGAACCACCATCCTCGCCGCCCTCGAAGGCTTTGTATGACTCCATCTTTTTATGGACTCGCCACCACGGAATACCGAGGAATTACGTTCGTTAACCCCGATTGATCCCGAGAGCGTTTTTGTCATTGCGCTCGCTTTATGGACGAGACTTCTCTTCGATAAGCTCACTCTCGCATTCGCTCACATCGTTTATTAACCAAATATAAATTCGGTTTAACGTGAATAGTCATTATCATGTTGAACAGTTGTTTTCTCATGAAAACAGTTTCCACGCTAGGCATGAGAAAAATATCATTGCTCGAGATATGAAACACACGAGATTGTGCAAGAAAGATCATTGTTACGAAATAATTACGACAGCAAGAATGCAGCTAATTAACTGTTATATGTAGCATAATAAGTTAATAGTATTAAATATTATCTACAGATGGTTTTATTATATTTTGTGTTTTATTAATTATTTATATCTTATTCTTTAATTAATTGAAAAATCTGTCAAAATAAAATTCATTTGAATCAATGAGAGATTCTCCTTACCAAGTTAGTTAATTCGCAGAAAGCTTTTTATTTTATATTACTTTGATAATAATCTGGGTGTTATAATCGTGTATAAAAAAAATTTACTTCGAATTCATAAAAGTGTCCCTAAATGAAATTAGTAAAGATCGTTTATTAACGCTCTGTGCATAACGCTTGTAAATGCTGTACTGTTCGAAGCGAAATGAGTTCTTAATTCAATTAACCTGAATGGAACGATGCTGGCATTGGCAATATCAGTGAACACGATATACATGATAATACCGCTCCAAGCTGGCACTTTTGATTATTATTTCGATAAGAAATCAAATAATAATGTTTGGTTTATTGACAACAAATACTGTGATTAAGATAATATTAACGCGATATCTGTCACGACAAGCTTTATGTCACTCTTATTTTTTTCCAGTATGATAAGTCGCTTTACAAGTTTCAAAGTACTGATTTCATCATGTATTTCTCAAAATGTATTATAACAGGAATATGAATTATGAGAATTAAAGCTAAATCTTGAATAAGCTTTTTTGGCTTTATAATCTTTGACGTAGTTCAGAATAGTTTGATCATTGTAATAAGAACATTTTCTTATATACTGTAGAATGTTTCTTTAAATAATGTAGAAATTAAAATTTTTTTATTGAAGATTTTTTATAGAAAGGTACATTTAATGTAGATTTACTTTATATATAGTAATAGATAATATATATAATTATATATAAAAAAAAAACTTTCTTAATCATGCGAAGATATGATCAAAAACTAAATATTCCGAAAAATAATGAGATATTAGAAAAACCTGTAAAAAATATGCATTTTTTCTACTTTGTACAAATTTTATAGATATTATTTTCTAAACAGCCAAATATTTGTATGATGATATATCTCGCGGTGAATTTGTTGGTTTTATATATTGTGGAGGAGTGATTAAGAACGATTCACTCCATTACACGTTCGCACCGGATGGCGAAGCATTAGTATTTATTAACCTAAAGTCACCCTGTAATTAACGTAATTGCCAGCTCGAGGTATTCCACGAAGACTGTGGAAATGACTTGCTATAAGCGCATGTGGCTCGATTTTGCGAGATTATTAATGAATAATCTCACACAACACACTTTGAAATACTTTGAGTCGTACTTGTATATACATCATGTATTTGAAATAACCGATTCATGAATGATTGTGTCAATAATATTATATATTATTTATACTTATTTATATTAAACGTACGAAGTATTATATTTATTGATTTAACAATAAATGTCACATATTTTATATATGTGTGTGTGTATCTAATAATTAATTTATATATTATACCTAGATTATATTTAATGTATTATATAATTGCCGCGCGTTATTAAAAATCTGAGTAGCGATGATGGGCAATCCTCAAACGACGATGTACTCCAAGCTGATTCAAGATTATTGTCGTCGTGTTGCGCTGTTTACTAGAAAATACGATGCAGCACCAACAAATTGAGAGAAAGGCAGTCGAAAGATACCGCACCTCGCAATGCATGGGGTTAGTGCACGTTTCCAAGGCTTCCTCTCGAAACGCGATACAGTAGGAGTGCTAGTGTGAAGTGCAACGTGCTCGAGCACAGAGAATACACTTTCGTACTTTTCTCAAATATTTTTTCTCAATTCTAGCGCATACTATTAATTGTAGAACAAAATGAACGAAATGAGACGATCTTTTTATCTTATCTTTTATGATGAAATTTTTATTTTGTCAAAAGATATTTTAATTTAATATAATTTAATTTTAAGATCAAAGTGACAAAGATGAGTAGTCGAAAAGTTAATCGTTCCGATAAAAGGTCCTCTATGCAGCAACATTAACGATTTAACTTGCATTGACCGAACCTACATTTATTACACTCTCTCATTGATTTTTTACATATATTCGAGGAGATGTATATGTTGGATTTAAAAGATTTAACAACTTGACATACATTTTCATAGCACAAA
>Ga0157364_1003493_pt1 | contig 15266 bp, 11 predicted proteins | sample AttsexASBM2_FD_111476 | JGI IMG/M metagenome (GOLD analysis project Ga0157364, IMG submission 111476) | Fungus gardens microbial communities from leaf cutter ant in Ribeirão Preto, State of São Paulo, Brazil - Atta sexdens ASBM2 | ecosystem: Host-associated > Fungi > Mycelium > Unclassified ...
AATATATAAAAAATGTTATGTAATCACAAACAAAAAAACACACATACACTTACACACACACACACACACACACACACACACACACACACACACACACACACACACACACACACACACACACACACACACACACAATATTTTAGATTATATGATAATATATTTTATTATGTAATGTCATAAACATAGAACCAACACAAATTTATTCCACAAATTAAGTTATAACTATAATTAAGATATAATTTTTAAGATAAAATATTATATAAAAAAATATTATATAATAAAATATTATATAATAAAAAATATTATATAATAAAATATTATATAAAATATTATATAAATATATATAAATATTTCTGAATCTCTCTTTCTCTATATTATTTTTTTTGCTTTTTACATATTTATTACTTGGATTTTGTTTTAAAGGAGGAATTTAATGTTGTTGATAAGAATTAAAGTGTGTCATGGTAAATTCTTATCTATATGTCCGTAATAATTTATAGAGCACACAATGATAATAATTGTTCTACAATCTGTAAAAAATTTAATTTAGAAAAAAATATTTATTTTTTCAAAGCACAAAAAAGGGATTAATATTTATCAATTGCAAGATTAGAATACAAACACAATAATAAATCACGTACTGTAAAAATAAAATTAACCTTGAATACATACGTTCTTTTTAAGATTGTTTTGACAAAAATTAAGTCGTAATGAAATTCTTATCTAATTCAACATTATGATAATTATAATACTTGACGATAATTATTTATTTGCGCAGTAACAATAAGTACATAACGATAAAATGATATACCCAGAAAATGAGAATGGATTAAAATAGATTGAAATTTTTTTTATCCAAATGCGTATTTTAAATAGCGAATACTTTTTCTTGGATTTAATTGGATTCAATTGGATTCAATTAAATGCAATTAGATTGAAAAACTGCATTTCCTATTCAAAATTTTGAATTAAACAATATTCACAATTGTGTTTGTGTGCACAGAAAAAGTTAATATTATTTTTAGATTGAAAGGCATAGAGATATGCAATTCCTAAAAAAATAAAAATGCTCCATGCAATATTCATAAATGAATAAAAATGCATTCAGAATTGAAAAGCATTCATTTTAACATTCGTGAATCAATATTTCTGAAAATTCGAATCCATTTCAATTCATTTCAATCCATTCTCGTTTGCTGGATTAATAAATTAAAAAGGAATTTCTATTTCTTTCAATATTATGCGCTTCTTATTGACATATAAATGAAAACGATGAAAAGTAAAAAATTATACATGTATTCATCATAATCAGTGAAGACGTCTGCTTGAGTTGACTTGCGTAATTTTTTTTACTATTTCTAACAATGAATAGAATATTAACAATGAATAGAATACATTGATTCAATTGAAAACGGCACGACCCAAATTAAAAATACCGATGTACTCTCAATGCGTTTGGAGAACGGGAGTTAAAGTGGCGAAAAAGGAAATAAAGAGAGACGCAATAACTCGTATAAATATAAGTTTATTTACATTGCAACAGATCCTTTTGTCAAATAAATGACAAAAGGTGATTACGAGTGTAGACTTGAACGTAGTTAGAGATTAAATGTTAATTAAAAATAATAATTACAACATTCTAAAACCGTGTATATATGTGTAACGTGTATGTTGGTGTTTGTGTATGTATGTATGTGTGTGTGAGGTGACGCCTTGCACGCTCTGCTGATTGAGTAATATACAATTCATCCTCCGTGAACTCTACGAGACGTGCTATTGCGACATTATTGTGCTTTTTTATTTTTCCCCCTTTTTCATCACGAAGAAAAATCGAGTGCAAACGATAATGTTCCTCCCGGTTGAACTATCGATATTGAACAACTCATGAACTTACGATTCGCTCGTACTTAATGTTGCTTTAATAACAGTCATTAATATTAATAGTAAAATGTGAAAAAGAAGTCATCGTGAGACTGCAATTCGAGTCACAGAGGTACCGCAAGGCCGTCCCAGAAAAGAGAGCGAATTTCGTTGCGTTTATGTCTCTCCTTCCCTTGACAAAATTCTTAAAGAATGACAAAATGAGTAGAAGCGTAAACGAAAAGCGATAGGAACGGTTTACGCATTTTTCACGTGCGGCACAATGCCACATATGCCATATATACTTCTCTTGTATATATTTATATTATAAATATTTACACACGTGTGCGTGTATATATACTTATATATACACATGTACATAAATATTTATGTATGTATAATGTGTGTCGAGGCTGATGTAGAAAAAACATCGCGATTAATGCCGCACTTTTCCGTCGCTGTACTTTTTTTTCAAATACGCAAACGATATAAAAAGTTGAGCATCGTATTTTTCTCGTTGCGTATTATATATACACGTCGAGAAAAGAATTATTGAAGGTAGATCGATTCACATTTCGCGGCGGCGAAGAAAAGCCGTGCAAACGTCGCGAGAACGTTCGCCGCCACGAATGATCTCCTCACGTACGTAAAACGTGTGTACACAGGCCTCGGGGCGCCGATCATACACACTCTCGGTTATAATATTAATCCTAACAATCTCTTAATTGAATGCTTTCTTCTTTTAGAAGAACAATTGAGGCAAAAAAATTCGGCGAGAATTTGTAGTGAAACTATTTCTCTTTTTTTCTTTTTAGGATTGACCTGTGCAATTTTTTCCTTTTTTCCCCAACAATTTTTTATCTTGTAAAAAATAATTCATTCCAATTATTTGCACGTCAAGATTAAACCGAGACGGTCGACGCGATTTAGCTAAAGACTACTCGACCGTGCAGAAGTTACGTTTACAACGACTTTAGCGTGTGAAGCGTTCTAAATTCGAAAAAGACGTTTCACTCTTCCCTAAGTCCTAACAGCAATAAGAAATTCAGAAAATATTCTTCGATTTGAAATACTCGGAAATCTTTCAAAGATCTGAAATATTTATACTAGCTAGTATAAGTTCTCGTATATCTTAAGGCAAGGCAATTCTCACGTTCGAAGCGTCCGAGAATCCAAATGCGTGAGAATATCAAATCAAGATGAAATATTTTTCAGCGTTTTCAGCCGTTTCGCACGCTAAATCGACGTTTCCGTACAAATCTTCGACTCACGCACAACTCCGAATTCGCGGCGGCTCGAGTATTAAGGACACGCTTCTCTGTTTCTTCTGTATGTTTTTCTTTTGGTTTATAATGTTCGGAACACGTTGTATATACGTCTGTGTCTACACGTTCTGTAACTCGCTCTGTGCGCGCAACCGTTGTCGGATAACGATGCACTTTGCTATGTGGTGCACGTGATCGTCGTCCGAGTATCCGTAGTCACATATGGCACCAACAAGGAATAATAAGGCTTAATGATTGTAGCGGTGGGTTATGGTGGCGGAGGTCTCCTCTGAGGTTCGGGTGTGTAACGCAGACGAGCTCGCACGTGTTGCGGGCTACCAGGCACGGAATTGCTTTCCGACAATCTCCTAGGCGGCGGCTGAGGCGGAGAAGGCGAGACATACCTAAAAAAAAAATCGAATTATCATGTACATTATTCTCTTTTGATCTTATTGAAAAAATGAGAGAGAGATCAATTATAATTCATAATCTTATAAGAAGTTATCTTCTTAGCAAGTAAAAGGCAAACAAAAAGCGGAGATGCGCACCTTCGCGGAAAAGAAGGAGACGCCTGTTCAATTAAATTCCTTCTAAGAGCAAGTGGGGATTCGCCACGACTTAATCTCGGCGGTGGTTCCGGTGAAGGAGCGCGATCGCTGCCGAGCCTAAGACGTACATAGGACGCGAAGCGTTTCTTCGCGGACTCCTTTGAGCTAACAATCTGCTGCGAAGGCATTGCCAATGACGACGGCGGTGACTCCTGTTTCAACTGATGCGCAAAACGGGAAATTAACAACTGTGGACTAGTGGAACCGTGGGATCCTTGCGGCGGTGGCTCCGAAGGAAATCTATAAATGTAACTTGATATAAATGGGGAGAATAACATTTTACTATACTAAATGAAGTTGATTCAAAAATAAACATTTGCATTAAAAATAATAAAGAATAGAAATGATTATTAAAATTAGCACATCTAATGCACGTATAAAAGAATGAACAAAGAATAAATATGAATAAATATAGAGCATTCAATGTGCATATGGCAATCAGCAAATATCATTGCAAGTGAAAGAAATAAAGTAGCTTATACTCATACTTCGGTAAATGTTAAGTTCTAAATGACAGTGTCTTAAAAAATAATTCTGACAATCATATGCGTGCATTTTGTAAATAAATCACAAAAAATTCAGGTCTTCCAACAAATATTAAATTACCTCTTGCGACTGATCATCGGACTACCGTAGATATTCTGAGTTTGTGGAGGATAAGTTTGGAGTGCAGCAGATTGCTGTGACGGTGGATGCGCAAGACGCTGCAAAAATGGTGAATAACGGCCGCTATTATCATACGTAGCAGGTGGTGGCTGAATAACGCCAGGCGGATCAACATTCTCTCGTCGCCAGGGCGAATAGTCTCTGGTGAAAGGGCTCAACGATCTTGAAACGCCTCCCTGCCATCGGTCCGCTTTGTTGCCATCATCCCGCTCTTCGTAACGGCTACTGCGATACGGGGAGTATGGTCGACCATTGCTGTCCAAACTGGAATCCTGAGTCCTGTAAGGAGAGAACGGTCTCGTCGTCGTCGTCGTCGTGGTCGTCGTCATTGTCTCTTGTCTACCTTGACCATTCGTTGTCGAGCAGCGATTCGAGGAGTTGTAATCGTGCCTGGTGATGTTCTGTTCGTACTGTCGATAGGGCGAGAAAGGTCGCGGCGGCAGATTCGGCTCTGGCTGATCCGCCGCGTCTTTAGATATTGGCGGTGAAAATGGTCGAGTCATCTCCTTCCGACGAAGAGTGTACGGACTGTAGGGCACGTAGTTCGCGCCATTTTCGCTATTGGAACGCTGATGGAATGGCAAAAAGCCACAATTCGACGATTCTCTGAAGCTGCTACTGATATTGCTCCTCAAGAAGGCTGGCACCTCGGATTGCGCTCGAAATTGAGCTGTCTGTTTCAGGGATACATGCCCCGAAATTCGCTGCTGCTGACATCCTGGTAATCTGGAACTGAATCGTCATCCAAATAAAATTTTCTGAAGGATAGATTTATGAATATGATTGATTTCTCTTCAATACAAAAGTGCGATTTGATTCTTTCGGTATGCGTATGTACCACCATCATCCTATAATCGTATCGTGATGGCTCTGCAAAAAATCTCAGTCTAGAAAAGTTAATAAATGTTAGAGCAAAGCGTTAATCGTTAATTGTTAGCAGGCAAAACGCAGATGAAGACAGAAGTTTTTTATTATAAAATATATTAAATAGTTTTTAAATCGTGCCGGAAACTTCCGGAAGAAAATCTCATCTTCATGCGAGATCAGAATTTTTCGCGTCATGTAAGTCGTGGAAAAAATCGCTCACGGCGAAAACTTTACATCAAAATGACAAGAAATCTTAAATTCTATAAAAATTTTATTGACAAAATTAAAAACAGAAGTAAATGATATGATTGTGAAATTTTTATATAATTAGGATATCTTGTGTACAATCCATAATTCTTTTTGTCAGGATTATATTAATTTCGCTGCAGCAATTTCGTCCCCGATCTGCAATAGTCAAGAATTCATTTTACAAAATCAATTTGCAAAACAAGAAAAGAAAAATGTGGCATGTGCACAGGGAAAAATTATGCGTGCATCGCGATGGAGTTGCGAGTCGCTACGCTAAACGCAATAAAAATAGGCGAAAAGAAAGAAACGAAAATACATTAAAATAAATAAAAAATGCTTACCGTGAATAAGGGTTGAAGGGTGGGGTGTGTAACAGGCGCGTGCACAAACCAAACAACTCGAAATGAAAATCGGGCAGATTTTTGGATACCCTGAGTAGCAGGATAGTTTATCTTTTTTTTTCTTTTTTTTTTTAATCTCTTTCTGGGATTTTCAGGTAATTTGTCCGGGAAGGAGCGGAAATAGGAAAGGAGTAAGGAATGAGAGAGGTAGAGGATGCTACGCCGCGCTGCCTCCCTCAAGCTCAAGGCTGCAACACAATTCAACACGCACGCAAACTTTTAATTCGAAAGAAAGAACTGTAAAAGTCAATTTTTTTGCAAAGCTGTATCAAAGATAAATATATACCGGATATTTCGGGAGTATATCGCGTTTGTCTTCGACAAATTTTTCTACAAATTCGTGAATTGATCATTTTTTAGTTGCAAAAGTCGACACGCGCAATCACGAGAGAGAATCCACTGGCTAAAAGCCAAAGACGCCATAATTCCGGAACGTCTTATACAATCATAAACATCCAACGACAGGCCAATTCGCAAAACGCTTTGGTCCAAAACTCACTGACCGTCAACATGTTAAGTATATAAAGTTTTAATCGAAAAAAATCGTTCGTAAATCGCGATTAAACCTGGTTACCAAGACAAAAAAAAAATAGATAACCAAACCAGAAATCAGTATCTTTATTAGTCAGGAATCTCATGCCATGTTTAAAAAGTTCGCGATTTCACTGTTACACTAGCATTCTTAATTGATTATGTCATCCTATCATTCCTATCACAATATTAAACATCTTAACTATTATGTCTAATCTAAGAAAAGCATACAGCAAATAGCAATTAGCAAATATTATTGATTCTCACCTTGGTTCTAACTGCCGCATGACTTTGCCGAACCATTGACAGCCTGAGTTTGTTAGGGCGGAATTTGTCTCGCCATCCTGTAGAGCGTCGTATTTGCGAATAAAAGCATGTTCCATGAGCTTGTGGTACTTTGGCCGGTGCTTGTAGTTCTTAGTGAGGCAACAACTAACAAAACTCCTAAACTCCTTGGAGAAGAGTGCATCCACCGGAAGAGATGGAGGATCGTCTTGTACTACTCTGCTCAGTACCTACAATGAGTAGGATAATAAAATAATAAGTATGAAACAATACATGTAACAATGGATATAATCATATTGAAAAAAATTATCCAATCACAAAATAGTTTTTTTCAAAAGATACAGAAAGAGATAAAGAGAGAAAGCAGAGGAGGAAGAGGGAGGAAAGAGAAAACTATATTAAAAATAGAATTTCATACAGAACTAAAAGCAAAAGAGCTTTCTAATATGCAGTTCATCTCAATATATAATTCATTACGCATATTTAGTACAGTTCATAATAGAGATTAAAAAATCTAAAAATCTAATTTCCAACGGAAATTTTACCTCAAAATCAGTCTTGCAGTCTCGATAAGGAAATACTCCCGTAGCTAGTTCCACTAGAGTAATGCCCAAACTCCATACATCTGCCCTTATATCATAATCTGGTTTAGTAGGATCTGGTGGATCTATCCTTTCAGGCTGTATACAAAACGATAAAAAAAAACAGAATTATTCTATTATTCAGAACAGTTGAACATTTTTCTGTATTGTGATATACATTTACTTACAGCCATATATGCCGCACATCCCGCACTTCTCGTTTTTGCTTTGCTATCGACCAGTCTGCCAGAAATCCCGAAATCGCAAAGTTTCACCCCTCCCGTCTCATCAAGTAATATATTACTAGGTTTCACGTCTCTATGTATTACACCATGCTTCTCTTTCAGGTACGACAACGCTTTTACTGTCTACAGAGAAAAAAATGTATCACAATGTAAAGTCGTTTTTCCAATAATTTCAAAATTATGAAAACATAATATATTTCAAATTTTAAAGAAAAAAATTGACACAACAAAATATTTCAACTTAAAATAATGATATAATAAAAATAAAATTATCTTCTTTCGGGATATCTTCTTTTTTCTTATAATTTTTTTAAGATTTTTGAAGCAATTATGGAACTCAGGACATAAAATATAAACAAAAGGAATAAAGAAACTTACTGCTACTGTAACTTTTCCTAAAAAATCTTCTGGTATCGCTTGCCTGCTACGCTTTAACAATTTGTCTAGACACGTCGCCATCAGTTCCATGCAAATCCAAACATCAGATTCAGTGATGAAACAGCCCAGGCACTGCACAATGTATGGACAGTCGTGCGACTTGAGCACGACGTCGAGATCCATGATTATTCTCTTGTTTTCTTCCGCGTTCCCGGAGCGTCGCATCTGCTTCACGGCGATTATTACACCACTCGGCTTATGCCTCATTTTAACAACGTGTCCACAGGTGCCATTACCGAGTTCACCCAAATGCTCCAGATCTTTCATATCCGTCTGATACCTTTGGCCGTTGATATTCAGGATACCATTCATCTTCATGATTTCTTGCAGCTTTAACTCAACTTCACTATCATGCATCTTTGGCGGTGTTATCTGCGACACTGGCAGATCTAGCTGTCTTCTAAGTCGTGTCGGAGTACCCGTATCCCCAACAACTAAGAAATGCATAATATTTTAATATTAATTAATAATGTTAAGTTCTTTCCATTCTCTATTGCTATTTTCTTATAATTAAATATAATTTTCTTATAATTCAGCATGTATAAATAAATCTACATTTGCTTTAATAACCAAAAATAATCTTAATATCAACATTGAAAAAATATTTATTATTTCTCTAAAAAGTTTAATAAACTTATAGAAAACTTTTAAATTTAATATTGATACATTTTCATTTAACATTGATTATTATTCCTATATTTAATTATATGTTTACAATACATGTTCTGCATTTAATTATACATATTAGCATTGATTTATAATATTATATATATATGAGGAGTGTGATTTAGTTTTGAGGATTTTTTTTTCAAAAACTGATTTATTTAAACAACATATCACGTAAACGTTTAATATTACTAGATTTATATTATATTAACTGCTATACAATCAACGTTTAATTCTCTGACAAGTTTTAAAATGAATTGTCTAGATTATCGTCCAGTAATGCTTGCAAATCTGCATTTTCCAACTTTTGTCGTCAATATTAAAATCACTTTTAAATTGACAGAACCAATATTCATATGTCTTAATTGATGGAGCAACATAAGTTTCTATCAGAATTCTATGACCTTCATCCACCGTTTTCTTCTTTAAAAAACAAAAGCAACACATGTCAAAAATGCTCTCTAAAAAAACTCCATTTTTAAAACGATTTTTACTACATCCATTATTAATAAACAATTAAATATCACGGAATATTAAAGCATTAGAAATAATAGCTGTAATTAAAATGTCTTCGACAACACTGGCATTAATGCTACCTGTAGCAAAATCCTCAAAATTAAATCACACTCCTTATTTAATATTGAGCTTTATTAACATATCCCTTCTCCCCTAAAAGTTATTATGACATTTATTATATTATGTGACTTATTAGCATGTCTGAACTTTTTGAATCGGTATAAGAATTCAATTACAATAATAAAGAATTTAGGATCTAAATGTTATTCAGCAAAAAAATCTATTCTACCAATGTAGATTAAACAAATTCAGTTGGACATATTAGTATATATTAAAACCATTATATACTGACGTAATCTGAATATGAAAACAAAATATCTTGAATTATTACGATATATATTGTATCATAAAAATAATACAATAAAAAACATATATATTAAAGTTTTTTGTGATTAATTAGTTTCCATATTTATATTAAACACATATCTTCATGTCGATTTGTATAATAGCTTTAATATGCATTGAGTGTAAATTAGCATCCAATCAAATTTACTCCATTAATCTCAATTTAATTTATGATAAATTCGGTAACTCGTACTACACTGGATTAGTACATATTAAAAACTGCTTTGTATTTAAATGCAATGATAATATATATAATCAAATTTGACATTAAAATAATATATTAATATTCTGCTAAATAACGCGACAATACCATTATTGCATTATGTAATCGTTAAAAATATTTATATGCTTTTAACTTGTTAATCTCATGTATATAACAAACTATCATGTCTATAGCTAACTTTTATGCATTAATCAAACCAAGTGATCGAATTCATTATTATTTTGTATCTTTGATCTAAGAATTAGAAAAAAAATAAAGGATAAATTAAATAGAGATTACAGTTAATCTACATTGGTAGAAATAGACATAAATCAAACAGCGAGCGAGAATCGACAGCAAAATTCGATCAACAATTCGACGGTCAACATAACCTGTACATGTGAAATCATGGTAAACGCATCATCAAAGAGATGGATCATATCCATTTAGAAAGTGGAGGAACCAGAGCAGATTCGCAGGAATGTTTACGCGCATTTAAAACAAGCTGCTTACGTTGCCGTGGTCTGCGGGGCGCGGGGCTGGACGCGGATCCTGCCGCCACCGTCGTCGACGACGATGACGACGAAGAGTGCAAGCCTATGCTCGGGCCAACGTCGCTGCCGACTTGCCTGTCCCGCTCCCGCGACTCATTCTCCGCTCGCAACCGCTCCTCCAGATTCATAATCTTCTTCTCCAAGGTGCTCGACATCGCGCTCGCACGCCGTGGCTCCTCGGCGCTGCTTAACGCGGCTACGTGTTTGTTTTGGTTTCTTTTTCTTTTTATTTTTTTCTTTTACATACGCCGCACTCCACCACCAACGCCAAGCTCACCGGGTTCGCCACATCGCCGTCATGCGCCCGATATTTGACAATTTTTGCATCACTTTTTTGCTACTCTTTTACGCGCTGCCCTTTTTGGCAGCAGGGGGTACAAACTCCCCTCCTGAAAAAAAGGGGGGGACGATTCTCAGCGCCGTCTGAACTTTCCGGAAGTAGCGAACTAGGTGCGTGAGGATCACATGATGTGTGCCTTCCAACAAGCAACACATGGATCATTACATCCTTGTTGTTTGCCAATGTTAAACAAAAATGACATGATCACTGTATCGTACTGTGTCGCTTGTTGGAAGGCACACGATATAAGCAATGGATGCAATGGCGTCGGCCCTGCGTACTGCACAATAGAAGACTGTGCGCACAATAGAAGGAATAAGAAATTAAGGAATTAATTACTTAAACACAATAGGTACAGGCAACAGGAAATAACAAGCTATCCAATCAGAGCTGTAGTATATAAGTTCGATATTATATCCTAGAGCTCTGATTGGATAGCTCTGATTGGATAGCTCGTTTTTTTCTGTTCCTTGTGTCTATTGCCTGTGCCTATTGTGTTTAAATCCTTAGGAATAAAGAATAAACAATTTTAGAGGCTCCGCAAAATAAAAGAAACAGGGAACAAAGAACAGAGAATAAAAATTTCTATCTATCAGATATCATGTATTATGGAATACACAGTTTCTAATAGGTTGAAATTCTTATATTAGTGCAGCCACAATAGAAGGAATAAGAAATTAGGAATAAGAAATAACGATACGAATTTATCAGAAACCGATGTATCCGATTTCTGATGACACATTATGGAATCAAAATGGCGGCAGTTCATGGTACTTTGTTAATCTAGTAACTTTAACACTATTCTCGCAGTTTGCATGATAGGTCATACCAATTTTACATGAAGAATGCTCCATTCTTCGCAATTTCATAACTGTCTTTATACTAATTTTACAATGAGTCGGTAGTCGGAAGTTGTATGCTCGTATTCGTAGTCAGACCTTGTACTTAAAACCTTGTACTTCCTTAAATTTACCTTTAGATGCTCAGGAACCAATAAAATAATTCGTAGAGTATCTAAAGATAAATTTAAAAAAGCCTTAAATATAAGACCCGACTAGTCTTAATCGATGAAGTTGGCCAATCAGCCTTAATCGTACAAGTTGGCTATTGGTCAACTTCACCAATAAGACTTAAGACTACCGATTACCGACTCATTGTAGAATCAGCGTTACACGTCTACCGACAGTTGTCAGTGTCGTTGCGCAAATATTTTATGGTAAAAAAGCTGCGCAATGATATCAACAACTGTCGTGTAAAACAATCAGGGGTTCCGCACAATAAAAGGAATAGAGAATAGAGAATAAGAATTTCAATCTATCAGAAATCATGTATTGTGGAATACACAGTTTCTGATAGGTTGAAATTCTTATTCTCTATTCTCCGTTCCTTTTATTGTGCGGAGCTCCTTACGGAATCGAGCCTCTGATAGATTGAAATTGTGTTAGGGGGCTCCGCACAATAAAAGGAACAGAGAACAGAGAATAAGAATGTCAATCTATCAGAAATCATAAGGCCGATATTCATAGTCGAATCTTATTTCAAGATCATCTTAAATAATGTCTTAAATCGCTAATGCAGCCTTCTGATTGGTGTGTGACTTCTTAAGATCGTACTCAAGACGGTCTTGAATATAAGATTTGACTATGAATACTGGTCTAAAATTTAGTCATCTTCTTATTACTCCGTAGCTGCAGTGGCAATACGGTGGCAAGATTCTAATTCAGCTGGCATTGCTGGCAATCCAACAGAAAAATGAGAAATGCGTTCGGCATTGCGAATCAGAGGTCTGTTTGCTCTTTTACCTCGAAAATTGTTCAGCAACTCGCATTTTTCTACATGTCATCTTGGGTCAACGTGATGTTGCTTTGAAGCGTTTTTTAATTAATCAGTTTGTAAAATTCTTTCTTCTAATTTCTTTTAATCCATCAAATGCTTCAAAGCATTTGTAAGATTTTGACCACAATCCTTATCTGTGTTCGATATTAACATTTCTTCAGAGCCAATTGAGCTGCTCAATCCACTCCGGATTCAAAGACCGAGCTCGCAGAGTTAATGCAGATTCGCGCCTAAATTAAATTCATAACCTGTATATTTATGATAATGTATCCAACTGTTTATTTGTTAATACATAATACAAGCTATGTTCAGTAGAACATAACAGTTTTGAAACCATTTTATAATTCTCTGCTGAGATAGGACTATTCCTCTTAATCTAAAAGCATAACCCAATCAACGCGAAGAAAACTTCCAACAGTTGTAAAATAAACGTTCTACTGAACATAGCCGTTCATTTCTTTTAATATTCTATTTCACAAATAACGTATTTGAACTGTTATAATGTCTGAGTCTATAAACGCTCAAACAAATGCTATCAAATTGATGGAGTACATTATGTATAATATTTAACGAGGAAAGTAAATTTTTAATTCTTTTCCTCTTTATGAATTTGAAGTTACGTATTTGAAAACAAAAAATTTACTAATTAATTTTTAGATCAAAAGTTTATGTTGCGCATATAGAATGAAATAAAATCAAACTGTATTAATATATTAAAGACTCTAACGAATATAAATAAAGTGATATAAATTGCAGAAATTTATTTTGCAATGTAGTATTTTCTTTTAAGAAAACAAACTTTGCATATGAATCTGCTATATTCATGTGTCGATCTATTTTTAGTATATAAGACTATTATCAGTTTCTAGTAAAGCGAAAGACATTTTCAATTAAATATATTTTTTATTTATTCATAAAAATAAACAATTTCATTTTATAATTTAATCTTAAAAGACAATTTACAGATCTGTAGCGTTCGGAATTAATTCTTGGCACTCGGATTGCTCGAAGATCATGTGATCAAGCTCGCTATTTGCTAGCTCGTATCTCAGATTTAAGGCTTATAGGCAACAAGGAATAACAAGTCCAATCAGAGCTCTGGTATATAAATTTGATATTATATCCCAGAGCTCTGATTGGACAGCTCATTATTCCCTGTTCCTTGTGCCTATTGCTTGTGCCTATTGTGTTTACAGCCTTTACATTGCCGAACGCATTTAATAATTGGGTGCTACTAGCTCAAGCCGGAGTTCGGAGTTCGTTTGAAATTTGAAAGTTATCAAAAGTTATTCCGTCGAATATTGTATATAAATAAATACGATTAACGACCCTTTTGTTACAACAAATTACTCAATAATGACTACAGTTGATGTATCGAATTTTAATGAGGATTTTAAATCTGAAAAAACTATCTACAAACGCAGGTCATCGGTTTTCCACGCGCGATTTTCTATAGCCCGCGATCACCAAAAAGGTTAGGTTTATGAAATGACAAAAAAAATTTTCGTGTCGAAATATTTAATTTAAAAATAATTTAAAATAATAATAAGAAGATCAGAATAGGCCTATCTCCATTAACGATATAAATTTTATAAATATAATTTTTATAAATATAATTGTTTCTTATGAACAACAATTTTATTCTTAAAATGTTAATTTCTATATTTAAAAAACTGCTAATGCCCATTTCCACCAACATAAATTAACTTTAATCTCGGTTCAACTCTTATTCTTTGTCTTTTTCTAATCTTTAAAACTAGAAAAAGACGAAGAGTAAGTTGAATTGAGATTAAAGTTAATCTACATTGGTGGAAACAAACATAAAAGAAATCGATTCTAGTAATTGTAGTTATGTCTTCTCCTAGATAAATATATTTTGTATTTACTTATTTCATGTAAAATATGAAATTACTATATATTAATATTTATGATGTTAAACAAATATGTCTTTTAGATGACAATGGAGTTATAATCAATGGAAACGGACCAAACCAAAAAGAAAAAGAATGCAATGCAAAGGATGCTGTTGAAGCTTTTAAACTGAGGGAATATATAGATAAACTCAGGCAGGAACGAAAAGACTGGCAACAGGAATATAGAAATCGCAAAACTCAACGGAAGAACTTGATCAAACAGAAAACAAGCACAGAAACACAAGGACAGATTCTCGACATAAATGTACTGACAGAAGCCGAAAGAGCTTTTGTCTTGACACGTCCCAATTATGAACACATCTGCAAAAATAGTCAGAAATTATTAGATGTAGCATTAAAAATATCTAAGCTCAGTCAACACGTACATAAACTGAATGAGAAATTCATGGAAAGAATGAAGGATAATATATCAAAAGCCACTGCAAATGTTATTGAAATCTCAGAACAATGAAGCAGATCAGCAATAGTTTTAGGAATCGTTTATTTTTTCAATTCTAACAAATTTACAGACAATAGGAGCATCATAATAAAAATATAAATAACACTTAAATTAATTAAATATGACAACACTAGCACGATTGATTATACAATACTTATTTGTGTGATTGTGGCGCATTTACATTAATAATTATATATATATATATATATATATATATATATATATATACCAGATGAAATATAATAAATACAAAATAATTTACCAATATTGTACAGCATTAAACTTTATATCTATGAAATATGGAGAAGATCTCTACTTCTCTCTCTCTCTCTATCTCTCTCTCTCTCTCTCTCTCTCTCTCTCTCTCTCTCTCTCTCT
>Ga0157364_1003494_pt1 | contig 15259 bp, 6 predicted proteins | sample AttsexASBM2_FD_111476 | JGI IMG/M metagenome (GOLD analysis project Ga0157364, IMG submission 111476) | Fungus gardens microbial communities from leaf cutter ant in Ribeirão Preto, State of São Paulo, Brazil - Atta sexdens ASBM2 | ecosystem: Host-associated > Fungi > Mycelium > Unclassified ...
ATTTTATTTTATTTTATTTTAAATTTTATTTTATTTTAAATTGAATAAAAAATAATATATGCTTTTTCAAGAATAATAATTAAATTATATAATATAATTATAATACATTATTTATATCGCCTGAAAAAGCCATCCTACACATTTATTTGATGATTGTGATAAATATCACTATATGATACTGAGTGATCGAATTGATAAAAGACGCTCTTTACAGAACATAGGGAGATTCAGGTTTGTACCCTGGAGAGGTACTTTTCAACAATTCTTACAATGTTTCAAGATTTGCTTATTTATTATTAAATTACTTCAACATAATTTGTGTTATTATGTATTCCTATTTCAATCTGAACTGTTTCAAGACAAAATAATCGGTGCGTTTATGCACAAGCTAAGATTCGTCTTAACTGAATATAGTTTTCTTCGCTTGTTTATGTTATTGCATAGGTTAGTATTCATAGTCATAGATCTTACATTCAAGATCGTCTTAAGTTCAGTCTTAAGAAGTTACGAACCAATCAGAGAGCCGTATTAGCGTCTTGAGATATTACTTGAGACATTACTAAGACAGTCTTGAAATAAGAACAGATTATGAATATCGTCCTTAGGGCGATATGTTTATTATTGTGTAATTATTTAATTATTCAGCAATATTCTATTGAAAATTTGTTACAAAATGTTCTAATTTATTTCTTGTGTGTATTTTTATTTATAATATCTAAATTTAGGGATTAATGTCGTTATATTATTATAATATATTATTACACTAAAAGAAAAGATTGATTGAATATGGCATAGCATTTTTAATTGGCTACAGTAGCCAATTTTTGGTTGCATTAGCCTATAGTAGACTAACAAAGTTGGCTAACAAATTTTATATCGAAATCGTATATTGACACTACGGATAGTTCACGCAATAAAAAATTCGTTGTAGCCAATTAAAAATGCTATGTCATATTTTATCATCTAATTTGCTGTAGCAGTCGATCTTTTCTTTCAGTGTAAGATACTCTTCAATCAAGTCTCAAATTAAATTATATTAAATCCCTTAATTATACTTTTATATTTATATTAGAGATATATCAGAGATATTTTAGTTCTATATCTTTGTGTTCGATAATCATTGATGGAATATATACCTTCTTGATCTTACGACAAGTAATCCTACGTGCAAATATTACGAGTTTATTATTCGCATCGTTGCCATAATCGTGAATATCTTTGCATCATAGACAAGTGTTAGCGATATTTTAATTCTAATACCACGTCACGTTTCATTCATACTTGATAATACAAAACTCAATATTCACCTCTTATAAAAAAATTACATAAACATTACATTGTTTATAATTTTACTCTGGAATAATATTATTTTTTATTTCTTAAAATGCAAGATTTTACCTTAAATACGTTTTAGCTTAAATCTTTTTTTATTATACGTATGTAATGTTAAGTATTTCTTATTTATCATAAAATTTATTCTCTTTAAAAATTTTTAATTATTTACATGAGGAAAAAGAAACTTTAATTTTATATATATGCTTCTGTTTTCTGTTTTATTCTTCTTGTATATTTTCCAAAATTCTATAATTTAATATTATCTGTATTTTTTCTCTAATCTTTTTGTTTCGCTTGTAAATCTAACGAGAGACTATGTGTTTTAAGATATAGTTTAAATAACCTTTCTGTTTAAAATTTTTTAGAATTCTATGTAGTTTAATATAATCTGTATTTTTTTTCTCTACATCTTGTTGTTTATCTTATATATCCAAGAGACTATTTAAAGATAAACTTTAAATAACCTTTATATGGCTTGTTTAATGATAAGGGAGAATATCTTCCCCCGATATATCGAAGTGAAACATTTCCAAGACAATCTACGTAGCAACTCTCGATAATCGACAAGTATCCGAAACTCCTTTGCTCGTGCTTTGTTCATTTTCGTTCCGTCATACAATTTCGAATCAAACGACGGAAGAACGTTGCGCAATCTCCGCAAACGCGTCGTTCCGCACGAGATACTATCTCGCGGATGGTATTCCTGCCTGTAAATTCCTCGCGTCATCCCCAGGTGTGTGTTCTCGTTGCAGCCGAAGGCTGAGGATCCATTCTACACGGGCTGCCACACCACGAAGAACTGCTTCGGCGCGCCAGCAAACTGCATAAAAACCAAGGATTGCATCGCCGTGGTGGCCGTGATCGTGCAGGGCGACGAATATCATTTCGAGATGCAGGCGCGAAAGGGTGCCAAATTCGTCGCTGTCGGCCTGTCGGATGATAAGAATATGGTAATTGCGAGACGCTGCGCTCGCAAGCATTCCGCGTAACTTCTTCTCAAACTCCTGTGCGATTTAAGTGGAAACTTGCAAAGAAAAAAAAAATCCCGGCGAAAGTATTTTATATTTAATGTGTGAAGTTACTTTTCACTGCCTCCTTCCCCCCCCCTCCCGTTTTCTATCGGGCTTCTTGAGATTTCTATTATCTTGCTGCAACATTTGTCTGTGCCTCTTTTAGTATCTTTCTTTAATGTAACCGTTTCGAAAAAAATTTAAAATTTTGTAGATTTGGAGAACTATTACACCTTTCCTTCAAGAGATATTAATAAACAAAATATTAACTACATCGTTTGCGCATAATAAATATATCTCAACTAATTGAATAATTTTAACGTATTAATCATATTTTAATCTTTTAACTCACATTTATATATAGTTATTACTCAGATGCTATTGGATTTCTTTATCACGCTGACTAGTTTATTTAACGTCGTCGGACGTAATATTTACTCGGCAATTAATGTCATCAAAATTAATGTGATATATTTGTAATTAATTACGTACGCAATTTATGGGATTAACAATTAAGTGATAATGGGAATAATAAGCAAAATTGTACACAGGGCGAAGACAGCGTGGTTGAGTGCACGAACGAGAATGGTGAAATTGCGTTACACACATCTTGGAATTCTGGAAAGCGCAATACGCGCTATAGACTGGTGAGTATCGTTTACTATGCACCGCCCTTCGACTAGATGCACTGTTGTGTTAATTAATTCACTCTGTGCTCTGTCGCGCGCGAGCAACGAGTCTGGCCCATTAAATCCCAATTATTGTACTAGCCGTAGCCGACGGTGTCGCTCCCGCTACGATAATGCTGTAAATCTTTAAACCCTACAAATAATTACGAAGCTCATATAAGAGGCATTTCCTTCCGTTACTCTATACGCTATAAACTCATTCGTTAATAGTTTGACCTCAAATTTTACCGCATATTATTCATTGGAAATAGCATATTAACGGATTAGCTGTTTTTAACAAAATTTTAACAAAATTCGAATTTCAAGTTTTAAATCATGAAACTTAAATACTAAAAATTTATTAAATATAAACGCTTGAAATTTATATTTATATTTAATTAAATTTCTTGCTAAATCAAAACCGATTGCAAATTGATCGAAGAATATCTCTACAAAGTATTTTAAAAATCATGTTATATGTATCGCGAATTATTCTGATTTACATAGTTCTCCAAATTCGCGTCTAATTATTGATTTTGCTCTGTTCGCGATTCGTCGTCAGTCGGAAGGCGCGGTCGAGTTGGAGAATGCTACGATCAAAAATGACATGATATATTGCAAATTTCGACGGGACAAGCGTACTAGCATCCAGGGACATACGTATGACCTTGTCAACACTCCATATCATCTCCTCGTGGCCGCCGGCACAGATCTAAAACGTATGTATAAGCTGAATATATAATATATCTCAAATCGAAATTTTGCTTCTACTTTGAACCTTAGTTTTTAGGACGTATGTAGATTCTAAAGATTTATAATTAGGATGTATGTAGGCTCTCTCTAGAGATTTATAATAGATTCTAATCTAATAAATTGAATTCCTACATTGTAAATGGCAGTTATTGGAAAATTTCCTACTTTTAGATTCAAAAGAAATTTTCTAAATAGAAGCTGTGGTTCAGTATATTAAAATATAATATTATTATATTAAAAGAGAGGTCCTACTTGTTCAATTATAAAAACAGAGATTTATAAGATTTAATTGAAGTTGAAAAAGATTGAATGTAAGATTAAAAACTCGGATATAATGTACAATTTCATATAAAAATCTACCGGAAAATTATAAATGCGAGAAAATTGTAATTGTTGCTAATTACTTAAATTACTTAGGGATACAGGTTTTGCAACTTAACGAGTAGTATCAGATTTATAAAGTAATGATTTACCGCACTTTTTTAAATAGAGAAAGAAAAGAAATCTTGACGGACTTCGCAAAGTTCACTTTACGTATATTTTTGCCAAGAGTAAAGTAAGAACTTTACGACTTTCTCGATGCAGACAGGTTAGGATAACTGCAAATTTGATAGCTTCTTCATGTTTCTGCTCAAACGAACAGAAACATGAATGAAATGCGATTCGGGTAGATCGGCTTCTGGAATTCTTACTGGCGCGATGATTATTGGATTGATTAAAAGTAACGTTATACAAGAAGTCTGTATGTAAGATACAGGAAGTTTACCTCTACTTTTATACAAAATGATTTACGTCATTTATGGATATTGCGTTGCTGCTTTACTCTTTTTTAGCAAATGGCGTTGACTTTCACGATCTTATCTATCTTGGGACCAGCACCTCAAAAAGATTATCTGACGTCGGGGAATGGACTGCAGCCTCTGACCTACTGATTCGTCTTCATGGTGCACTTATGTTGGCATCGTGGATCGGCACGGCCTCCATCGGGATGTTACTCGCAAGATACTATAGACAGACCTGGGTCAACTCCCAGTTATGTGGAAAGGATCACTGGTTCGTTGTAAGTACGGAGTTTTCAGACTAGCATAGATATTCTATTTAATATTATTTCTCATATCCTTTTTTCAAAATTATATTTTTCTATATATTCTCGTTGGATATTGCAATTATAGAACGTTTGTATTGTAAAATAAAAATACCTGTTATTATAATAAACTTAACTCCTTTTGTCATAATAAATTGTTGTGCATCTTGCATAATTTTGCAATAATTTTGTAAACAAAAAATTATTTCTATTAATAAATTTATATAAATTTTTTTATTTATTTTTAAATTTATTTTATATGTAAATTTAAATTATTAAAAATTTTACAATATTTAAATGTATTGTAATATAGATTTTAATATAAATTAAAATATTTAAATGGTAATTAAATATTGTATTTAGCCCAATTGTAAATGACTACTTTTAACAGCTATTATATTTAAAAATCTCATCAGTTAAATTAATTCATTTCTATTAAAGAATAAAGAGCTATTTTTATTTCAGGCAAATTAAATCTCAAATAAAATTTTTATCAAAATAAAATAATTCATTAAACATTGTATATTATTATTATCTATACATTTTGAATATTAATTTCTTCATAATATATTTTATTTAATAAAAAAATTTTACAATATCAAGTCACATGCAAAAAATGAATGATATTATCTTATTATCTTATTTCTAGTATATATAGTATTTTATTCTATGCGATATCATTAACTTTACTTGAATATCTAGCATTGCTAATAAAATACTATTCTTCAATGTTCGAAATGTTTGTTATTAACGTTCAAATCACGTTCAAAAGAAAAGCGTCCCATCGTCTTTTTCGGATGTCTTTGTTTGTAATAAAGACCTATCAATTTTTCCCTAAGTGGCATAGATTCTTTATGGTGCTCACGTGGTCGATGACGATCGCAGCCTTCGTAATAATATTCGTGGAATTGGGTATGTGGAGTTCTGAGACGATACACGCTTCGGTCGGCCTGACAACCACAATTCTGTGCTTTATCCAGCCTTTCATGGCAGCTATGAGACCACATCCTGGCGCACCACGAAGAGTTCTTTTCAATTGGGCTCACTGGTTCGTCGGTAACGTGGCGAAAATATGTGCTTGTAAGTTTATAAATACAGCAATAAATAAAACTTTTTTTTTTATATTACATTTTTCTTTTATGATTTATTGTTATTTGAAGAATTTTTCTTACAATTTTCTAATTTCTATTCTTATACTTTCTTTACAATGTAAAAATTATTGCAGTAGGTAATAAAATAAATGGAAACTTTAGTCTACTTCAATTTTTTATTATATGATATGATAATAAAAGATAATAAATAATGATTTAATACTAATAAATAAATTTTTTTTTAAATATTCACGAAATAAATTAATACTTAGGGTTAACTTTCAATAAAATTTTGTTTTAGTAATCGCGCTTTTCTTCGCGGTACGACTGAACAAGGCTAAACTTCCAGATTGGGTTGATTGGATCCTCACAGCATTTGTAATCTTCCATGTTTTAACTCATCTCATTCTTACAGTAAGAATTTTTTATTTATCAAGTTTACGCAAAAAAAATTATGGACATTTCGAAAAGAAATTATCAAAAGAATTGAAAATTTATTAATGCAAACAATTTTGTACAATGTAGCAATTATAATTTCGACACTAGATCTAAATCAATTAGTATCAAATTTTGTTAAATCATTGTATTTTCATAAAGAAAATAAAAATGATATAAAAATTGAATTTTATGCAATGTCTTGGAAAAGACTAAGTAATGAGATATTTAACGGAATTTGTGTCAATGTCGAATAATAATCACCTTACTCAAGACTTAATTCTGATTGTGGTATTTGTGACATTTTTGCTTCTATTGCAGTTCCTTGGATGTGCCTCTGACAGACAAGCTAGTCAGAGAGTGAATTCATTCCCAATGAAAGACATGCATTCTCGTGGATCAATGATGCATCCAGATGCGAGACGAGACGCTCCCGTAAGATTTTCTAAAATAAAAATGACGTGATCAAGTCGTTTTCTAACGCGTCGATCCGCCGTAAGATGTTAAAATAAAATTGATAATGAGACGTAGATAAACGAAAGAAATGATATTGTGATATAAATGATAATAAATTGCATTTTTTCATATATATTCTTCGTAAACATTATAAAGTCTATGGCGAAATCCGCATTCTGTAATGTAAAGAAGCACGCTCCACGCATTAAAGGACAATTGATATTTTATAATTACATAAATTAGAAAATTACATACATCTTTAAATAAAATTATTCGAATAAATAAAATTATTCGAATAATTTAAAAAAATTTGATTTGTTTTGATTAAAACAAAATTGCAAGAAAATTCGAAGGATATAGGATATTAATATCTTGTTTCTTAAATGGAAAACAATAAATTGTATGAATTGTATAAATTAATCAACAGTTCACATTATTATATTAATATTGATAAACGGTATCGCGTCAAAAAATAATAATCTATTACACAAACAAATATCAGGACGCAAACAAAGTCTCATTTTGAATATTTTCCTGACAGCACTCCAGTATGCGGAAATTCATTTTCGGTGTGTACTTTGTGGTTATCGTCGTGTTCGCCGCAGTCCTCATAGTGATCACCGTGTTGGCACCTATCGAGGAAACGTGGGCCACCTTTACCGATACTATCTCAAATTACTAAGGCTGCTAATCAACGCTATGGAAATATTCGTCACCACCGCGATACTCGTGCGGAAGATTCCGACCATGCAGATGGGGGAACATCGCAGCCGTCGCCTATGACGATATATTCCCTGTGCGACTTTCTGTATGCAAATTAACACGAGGAACGTATAAATCCTATTCGTGTAAAGATGCAAATCGCGCCACGACAAGTGCGAAGACAAAGATATCGTTGAAGGTTATTTTTATATCCTTTTCTTAGATTTCTCTGGAAGAATCTCCATTTTGATTATGCATCGATATATTATAATTAAAATTTCTGTATATATAACTTTTAATTCACTTAGCAGATATTAAGCTTAATGTTTACATTGTTCATTACTTCATTATTATTAAATGAACAAATATTCTACGATTATACAGAATTTTTATTATCTTTCTGTTAATATCCTAATAAATTTGACTATAAGATCTTTGTAGAAAACTGCCATTATATCCAAATTATCATGATTAAAGCAGAAATTATATTTTTAGAATTTTTTTGCATAAAAATTATTTTTATACATCGAAGTCTAATATTCCGAAGTCTAATATCTTTCCATAAATAACGCAGCTAATATATATCATGTTGCCTTTAATGATAATACTAGATGTATTAAATACGTAATTGATAGCATATTCTTAAGATAACACATCATAACTTGTTAAAAGTTTGTATAATACAATAATTATTACGATATTAACATCCATAATTTTTTAATATGAAAAATGTATTTAAGGCATTTGCAATGTTTTGTAATAATTTTTGTATCTACAAGAAAAATGATTTGCATACAATAATGTAATTTTCATTAACTTGCGATTATACACGACAATAACATAATAAACATAACATAAAGATATAAATTTATTTCACAAAAACGTTATAAACTGATATACTATTCATTATTTTAAACAATTACATCGATATATTTGCTAAAAAATAAAACTATTTTTAAAAGATTAGAAGATAAAAATATTATATGTTTATATTTATATTACAATTAGATTAATAGTAATTGTTAAAGAGTAAAAATAATGATTTCATCGATTTTTTGCGCTAATATTGTTCAATTAAAATCTTGCAATTCAATCTATTTTAAATAATACTGATTTCCGAGAAATCACATTTATGTCATCTTAATCTGAATGTAAAATTTAATTTTTATTTTATTGTTAATTAAAAAATTTGAAAAAGATCGATGGAAACGCATGAATTTTTTTTATAAAAATAACATTTATGTTAATGATTGCAGCTACATCACAAAGTTCGATGATTTTTTAAATGAATTGTGCTCTTCTATTCTTTTACATAATACTTATTTGTAATTTACAGTATTAGTTTTTTCAAGTACTTTGCAAACTTTTATACTTATTGAGTCGCGTCGCGACAGATTGCGATCGACATTGCCAATAGTACATAACATTGTTAGCTTTATTGATTGTTAATAAATATATACATACGTATATGTAGACTCTGGATTCAATGGCCATAAGATGGACTACGATCGTGTTTATCATCGTTTCCGGAAATAAATTGATAATCTAGCAGTATACAGAGTGTTCATGAAAAGCGCGTAACATAATGAGGTTGCAAAGTATGCAAAATTTGTTTGGTATTTTATAATTGCTAGAAAAATTTGAGTCTTAGTAGCTTATTAATATAGCTAAAATAATTTTTAGGTACACTAACTACGTTAATCTTTTTACGTTAGTGTTTTGTATCGTAAATATGTAGTATCATAAATATGTAGTATCGTAAATATGTATATGTATTGAATTATATTGTATCAAGATCGAGTTATTACAGCATATACTCGCGGAATAAAATAAAGATAACATCTGTGTTAAAAAATAAATATTTAATGACAAAATTAATAACACGCAACCAACTAAATAGACTTGCAGCAGATTTGCGTAGCAAGCAGGGTCGAACTGACTCCCTCTTCCCACACTGTTTATTCGTTACCTCAGGGATATTTATTTATTGCCTCAGAGATGATTGAATAGTAAAACTATGAGCTTTCTCGTTATTGATTTTTGGTTCTGATACAACGATATGATACCGCATACACCACAGAACCTTTTAGCTGTATCAAACTGTTCATCATTGCAATGTTCAAACATTGCAGATACTTCCAAGACAAGCAAAAAAATACAAAATTTTAACAAGATGACTACAACATTGGAATAATGTTTTAAAATGTAAAAATATTATAATAAAGTAATTATAAAATATAATATTAAACAACCTATCAAATGGCAATATAGGAAAATATCGTAAATATAAATATTTCGATATTCTAATAATGTTGTAACAGTATAATTGTAATATTCCACTCTGGCAATAATACTTATATCTATCCTATTCTATACTGAGAGGAATGTTTTGATAAGTATAACTATTTATTTTGTTGATATGTAAATAACAAAAACTTTCTTTCTTTTTCATTAAAAAATTATGTTGTTATATTGTTTTAATCAACATTTAGTTTTAGAACAGCACAATTTTTTAAATAAAAAAGTGAATAAGTTTTATTAGTCACATATTAATAAAATAAACAGTTATATATATATATATATATATATATACCATTTCTTGAATATATCTCTATTCTATATTAATATTTATCTATGTCTATCAATATCTTTGTTTTTTGTGCTATACGGAATGATAATAAATTTAATAAATTATTAAATGAAATTGTTATTTTGTCGAGTGAGTCCTGTTGCAAGATTTCGGGAGGATTACCCCTTCCTTTATTATCCCCCTGAGATCATTCATTTATCGTCAGTATCTTGCGGAATAGGTTACTGGTTGAACACAATTAAGTATGAGGTGCCACTGTTAACTGGATTACGTGAAACTTGAGTTTTCTAAAGTAATAAAGGGCAGTTCTCCGGTAAATTGATGAAATTCATAGCACTATGCACTGGGTGTTGTAAATAAATCGGACAACTAAAGAACATAATCGAAGTTCATTAATGTTCAGCGCGAAAATAAATCTTTAAATACATAATAAATTTATCGCTGTCTATCTTAATTGATATATGACTGATTTTTATTCTCATACGTTATTTTTAGTTTAAATTTTTTTAAACAACATTGTGATTGTAAATATATAAACGCAATGACTGAAAAAACAATTGACTTAAAAATACAATTTTAAATTAAAGCAAAACTCTAACGGATAATAAATTTATTATTGATCGGTACATGTACAATATAAAAAAATTGTATAATAAATATTAGTAGTATATTGATTTGTATGCGTGTGCTACAAATTAAACTTTTATTTAAAAAAGATTAATATGTATACACAAATCATTCAGTACATTTTGCTGGAATTTATCTTCATTTAATTTTGTGTTTATTTTATATTTAATCATACGATAAGATGTATTAATTTTTCCTGTTTGTTTTTAATATGTGCGATATTGCAAATAGCAAACTATGAGATAGCGAATGAATGAACGTGTGAAGCAAAAATATACTGTGTATAAGGTAAAATCTATAACAATAACGTTCTCGTTTTATTGATTTTTGGCTATAGGCCAACTTTCAAACTAGTCATGACGAACAATTCAGTAATAACATTCCAATAATAGTCAACGTAACGTGTCAGACTCACCTGACACGTTAACCAATCAACAAAGCCTGAGGCTGTTACGCAGGACTGTATACGTGCTTATTCAGAACCCTGACAAATGTCAAGTGGGAGTAAGATGACGAATTGCTAATTTTTTTAATAACGAGCCGATATTAAATAACGAGCTGATTAAACATTTTAGATAATAACAAATCATCTCTTATAGTTTGATTTCCAACATGTCCACAAAAATAGATAATTTTTTATTATATCATAAAAAATATATTTAGATGTACTTATATATAATTTTTTGGTTTATAAAAAATGACATAATTGTAATAAGTATTATTAAATACTTTCACGTTCTTCATAAAATCACAATACAATATAACAAAATAACGAAACATTCATGTATGTAAGTATTTATTAATATTCATTGTAAATGTGACTACAAATTAGTTCTTCAGTATTGAATACCTGTGTAAATAAAGCTCATCATATATAATTAACTAATCTTTTTCTTTTCTATTTTTCTTTAATTGCGTTCCTATGCTATACTAAAATAACATAAGAAGTATTTATTACAATAAAATAAATCCTTTTATTCTTATATTTATGTAAAATGAATACACTTTTAATTTTTTGTATTTTTTTCCCCATTATTGAAAGTCATCTTGGTCCCCCGCACATGGGGGCAAGATGACGAAATTTATACAGCTTAAAAAAATACAAATTTTCAAAAATTTTTATATATTTATATATAATTTTTTAATATTTTAATAGAAAATTTTTAAATTTTTGAATAATCAAGGCTTTAGTGAATCTGAAAAAATATATTATTCTTTTTATGTTGTCACCAAAAGCAACAAATATTAAGATCATCATCTTATCTTTCTGTCCCCCATTTATATATATTAATAATAATATGGAACTTTAAAAAATATACTTAATGTAAAAAAATAGCGATATGTAAGGAAACTCTTCTTAAATTCTTCATAATTATTACTATTATACATTTATTATTAATTATTATAATATAATAATGTAAAAACGCAAGGTGTGAAGGAGTGTAATTTTACTTATAATATTTTTAATAATGTGAATGTAGTAATTTTTACAATATTTATAGATAGTTTATTAATAAAAATTTATATGTAATTTACATGTAAACAAATGCAAATAATCCTTTAATTTCTTTCAGTTATATCATTTTCAATTAATAAAACATGTTTAACATTTAAAAAAATTATTAACATAGCATATGTATATTCACAACTTTTATAATATTGTATATAATATTTAAAAAGAATAATTACATTGTTTTTATGATTTTTTTTGTATAATAAGACAAGAAAAATAAACATTCTGTCATAATTTTTTCTCTTTTCCACATAAAAATATTTATTAAATCATATTACTTAATTCGGAGAAACGATTTCATTAATATTTATTATTTAATATCATAAAAAATATAATAAATTTCAAAGAATTAATATAATTTACAATTAGCCTGAGCGATAAATTAAAAGAATTATTTTCAAGTATTCTTTCTCATGAAAAGATTCTTTATATTGTCATAATATATTCATAAAAATAAAAATTGAAATCGCGGCAACATAAATAAATTCTAATTGTTTTAATAAATAGATATGTATTGAAACATGATTAGAAATTAGATATTTAACTTTAAAATAAATAAAATTTGAAAACTAATTTTGAAAACTAATTTAATCGTTTAATCGCCCATGCAACGTACGCTTGTAGAATGTTTAGAAATTTGTGTCAAAATCACTGTGTATATTTAAACTTTAAAATCGCTTTAAACCTTTGTAAGGCGAACTATTCAGTTAAAAAGTGATTAACTCAATGTGTTTCCGCTGTATGTTTTGAATCTTTTGTTTTACATTGCCCTGCAGAGCTACCATTGAACTTTCAACCACTCTCTATCTAGGCAATTGGGTATTCTTGTTGAATCCTCTCAATGTAATGGTCAATTTAACCCTTAACTGGAGTGGTGAAGACATCTCGCGTAACTGGAGCGCACATGTTCATATATCCATGATATCATTTATTTTCATATTAAAAATAGCAAATTTATTAAAAATAACTTTTTACAAATTCATATATTAATGCAAGGCGTATTAAAAAAGACAAATAAAAGCATTTAAAGAAAAATGTCAAATATACTGGATATAAGAAAGAATACAAGTAATAAAAATTCCTGATAATTCTTTTAACTCAAGAAGACCTCATTATAAACAAAACAAAAATCTTTTAAGACATTAATAATAATATGATAACAATTTTCAGTTTTTCTTTTAAATCCACACTGTTCCAATTAAATGTTAATAATCACTGTCCATTAGAGGATTAAACTTGTATTAGATTACGCAGAGATTAAAAGTGTTTTGGAGAAAAAAATTATTTAATCATTGATTAAAAATTGGTATTACAGATTAAAAACTAAATAAAAACTGCTTTGAACAAAATAAAAATTGTGCGATCATTTATTAAAAATTAGTGACAAAGATTAAATTTAAAATTGTTTTAAAGAGATAAAAAATGTTCATTGATCGAAAATCGGCGAGTCATTGAATGATATAATAATAGCATGAGCTTAAAACTTAAATTTTTAATCTTAATTGCTGTCCCCGTTTTAACTTCGATTAATCAAATATCAATCTCGGAGATATGATTTCCATCAATTTAATTTCCATCTTCAATGCACAGTTTGATAAATTTTACAATTCTAATTTTCTTACGTTCTAAATTTATGATATAGTTTCTTTTCATGAAATAGGAGAAGATAATTTAGGGCGAGAGATAAATATGACATACCTTTTCATGTCGGTTCCGCATGCCTAGCGTTACATCCCTGGCTGGTCTCTCGCGCACCCTCGATCGGAAAGCATCCATTTCCAGGGGAATGTTTTCAAGGGGTTAGTAACGTGGCGACTCGGACAAAAAAATGGCGGCGGCCGATCGAAGGCGGCGGTGGCGGCGTTATGACGCATGCCGTGCGGCGGCGATGGTGGCGGCGGTGGCGGCGGCGGAGGTGGTGGAGATGGTGGCGACGGCGGTGGAGGTGATGGTGGTGGCGACGGCGGCGTCCCTCGGCGGCGCCACCGTCGAACTACCCCCGCAGTTCGATTGGAGACACCGGCCGGCACCGACGGCCGTCGTGACGCTCCGCGACGCGTGTGCGTTCATTCGTTCGCGTAGGTAGAGGTAGAGAAGTAAAAAAGGAGTATAAAGAGGAGAAAGATCCGCCTGCGACGAGAACGAGAGGAAGCCGTGTCGTGCGACAGGTACGGAGAAAACCGTCCAACTTTCGCCGGCGCGGCGCGGCGCGACGCGAGGCGACGCGAGGCGACGCGAATCGGGGGTTAACGGTGTGTCAGCGAGGGGGTTGCGCCGCGAACCCTACGGGAAAACCGGGAGTTCCGTGGCATCTCGGCGACGCTCGTGACCGCTCCGATTCGCGTCGGACGACGCGTAGTGGCCTTTCCCCGAAGAGCAACGTCGCGGAAGAGACGCTTTTTCTCTTATTGATTCAGCCCTTCGGTTCGCGGCCCGCGATGCGATCGCTCGATAAGCTGCGTATCCGTACGCACGCATCGTATTTTCGGCAGTGAGTCACTCGCGCGCGCGAGACTTTAGCCCCTATCGATCAAAAATTATTTTCCACCCGTATGATCCTCGATGGGTTAATCGTTTTCTTGGGAGGACATAGATTATTGCTTCTTTCGAGGTCGGTTGCTTGTTGCTTGCATACTATGGACGGCACGGACTGATGCGTCCGACGGTCAATCTTTCTTGGAGGAACGAATTTCACGCTTAGCCATGTAGATTATTCAGTAATCTTAAAGATATTATGGTACTGATGCAGCATTAATGTGTCAATGCGCAGAAATAATGTTTTAATTAAACAAATAAATAATATATATAATATAAATAATATAAATAATATAAATAATATAAATAATATAAATAATATATATATGTGTGTGTGTACACACACACACACACACACACACACACACACACACACACACATATATATATTTATATATATATATATATATATATATATATATATATATATATATATATATATATATATATATATATATTG
>Ga0157364_1003495_pt1 | contig 15252 bp, 4 predicted proteins | sample AttsexASBM2_FD_111476 | JGI IMG/M metagenome (GOLD analysis project Ga0157364, IMG submission 111476) | Fungus gardens microbial communities from leaf cutter ant in Ribeirão Preto, State of São Paulo, Brazil - Atta sexdens ASBM2 | ecosystem: Host-associated > Fungi > Mycelium > Unclassified ...
ACGTATAGTCGCGTGTACAGACAAGCTTTATCAACTGTTGGAATAACGGAAGAAAACTTGAACGACAACGGCGACGACTCATTTCTCGCCTGCCGCGATTCATTATTGTCGCCCGACTTGATACTTTATCAGGCCCTGTTTAATTCACATTCCGCTGTCTTGCAAACTATGTCGTCATAAAGGTGTAGAATGTGATGCTTATTTTTCTACCATATCCATAGTGATGTATCGTCTCTATTTCGTCTATATTTCGTCTATATTTTGTAATGTTATTGTTTGTTTCTTTCTTAGATATACATTCTTGTTGCGATATTTTTAACACAGACAAGAAAACGAAATGAAAAACTTTGACATATCGCGACAATCTCTCTCAACAACAATTTCTTGGTGAGTTTTAACACGATATTTGAGACATTGATGCTAAATAAAACTTCTCGTTATTGAATTTTAAATATTTGTGTAGAGAATTGGAATTACGTGTTCATTATTATAGTTTTATTTATAAAAACTGTTTGATAAGACATCTGTCGAATTTTTATATGGATAAAAATTAATTTATATTCACAGAATAGTACAGAGAGTGCATTAATTAACAACTCGTTGAAATTATCTTACAAATGATACACAGTTTATATTTCAACGATTTATATTTTCGTTAATTCTTTACAGGCTTTGTGCAATTTCATAATGAAATTTAATGTAGAAAAATCGACCAATCAATCATCGATCGGCTTCTATGATACGCGAACCCAATCATATCAGTCGTGCGATTCCCTTTTATCTGTAGCGAAAACTGATTGAGATGAACTAAAAGCTCGTTTTTACGTTGCCTAGAAACGAGGAGAAAATTAAATCACAATAGAAACATACCATTTCACGCGCTGAGAGGAATATCAATTTCAATTACAGAAAGATTGTTGAAGAAGAATTTAATATTTGTTTCTTTGTTATACATATAATAATAATATAATAACATTATGTTTATTTATACATTATACATCATTGTACATCATTTATTCATACATCATTATTATTGTTGCATACATTTGTTTATTATATCAATAATTCATTCACCAAAAACTTAGTTTAAAATTTGAAAATCTATGTAAGTTTCAATAAAAGATTTATTTCTTATTTCATCATTTTGTTTAAGCAAAGAAGTTTTGTTTAAGAAAAGAAGGGTTTTATTTCACATTAAAAAATTTATACATTTTAAAATATATTTATAATTTGCTATAACGAATAGATCGAAATAACAACATATACTTGTCACAAAAGTAAGATCAACACCAATTTTTCTACTTATTAATTATTAATTATTAAATTATTAATTTTAAAAAATTTAATAAATTCAGTAATTTTAAAGATAATTGTAAAATAATTGATAATTGATAATTGATAAAATAATTGAGAAACAAAAGTTGAATTTTTACTATCTTCGTAAGAAAATAATTATTTTGATTTAAAAAACAATTGTAAAATTAAAATAAATGTGCTAATCTTATTAAACTTAAGTTGTAATTTTAATTTTAAATTGCACAAGTAATATTATTGCTAAACAGAAATATAAATGTATCATTGTGTACCAATAATTTAGACATTAATTAAATGTACAGCTTTATTAATAAATTTAATCTGTAATTTTAAACAAATAATGCTTGATCATATAACTACGTATTACATGTATAAATATCATATTAGCTAATTATAAGCTTAACATAATACACAAAGTGCAATAATTTATTATAACTGAAGATCGAATATATTTTTATGATTTATAATAAATATCATTACATAATTTTCTAATTGAAAAAATACATTTAAAATACTTACTACATTTCTCTTATTTTATTTCAATATTAATTTTATTTTTATGAAAACAAACTTTTATAAAAACAAAAAACTAGTAAACGTTTAAAAATTTTAATTATAGAAATATTATAAAAAGTAAAAATGCTCATTCAATTTTGTCAATTAAATAAAATTGATTGCGTTTTACGTACAAAATGAAAGTAGAGCGTCAGAATGACACCTTGGCGATGCTTGAATTCCCCATAAGCCCGATAAATCGAGAACGTTTTCAAGCTCTAGAGAGAACGCGGCTCATCCCGGCTTCTCATAAATTCCCAACATTCACGGCACGACATTTACGTGGGTGCAAGTCTGCTCGAAGTTTTGCTTCGCCGATATGCGGCTCGCAACGCGTATGCAAATTTTTCCTTTAGATGCATTATGCTGTTTTTGTGATATGACCATTCGAATCTAATATTTTAACATTTTTTCTCTCTAGAAAAAAGCATAGATAGATACTAAAAGCATATAAAGATATTCAAATTTTTAATATTAATTTATTTTGTATGATAAAAAAAGCTATTCTTATTTGCATATATAAAAATTATGTAAATTCTACTTGTTCATTAAACTAATAAAATAATTATATTCAAATAATATTTTAATAAAGTAGCGTAAAAATATATTTGTTATTATTGTGAAATTAAAAATTAATAATATGTAAATCAGAGTTGGTAAAGACTAATGTTTTTTTTTAAGAATAAAACGTATTGTATTTTTTAAATATGTTTTTAATGCTTCAAATATGCTTTAAACAATACTATAAAAAAAACATTTAAAACATATTAAAAATCAATTAAATATGTTTTAAATTGGTTAAAACACGTTTAAAAATACATGCAGAACACTTTGTACATTTATTTATATTTTATCAAGTTTCCGATTCTTCTTTTTAAAAAATTCCTCTTTTTAAAAAATTCAATTACCAGTTACGCATTATACAAAAATATGTCTACTTGAAATGCATTCAAAGATATGCAATTAAAAAATATTTTAAAAAAAGTATTAATATTAAAAACGTATGAGTTATCTATATTCATTAAAGCAAATTTCAGAAAAGTGTAAATCTCGTATGTATAAAATGTACGTATAAAATGTTAGATATTAAATATCTGATATAATTAATAAATTTATATTGATATGTGATCCAATTATATAATTATAATTATATAAATATTTACAGCATTATATATAAATATAAAATAGTTTTAATTAAATCAATGAAATAATATCTTAAAATAATATATTTTATGTGCAGTATACCATATGTACCGTATTACAAAAATAGTTTACAAATTATTTATTTTTTATAATACAAAATATTTTAATATTTTAACTATAATATTTTATTATTTTAATTTATTGTTTCTTCATATAAAATGCACAAATATTTTTTGGGAAAACTTATTTTTTTTAATGTTTTTTGTGATAGATTCCATATATTATTAAATGATATTTTCTTGTTATGTACTCATAGCTTGCGATAACCATGTCAAGCGAATAAAAGAACGGATATAAACCTGTAAAATCAATACTATTCATGTTCCACTGTCGATACTAATTGTGTGTTACGTGGTATACAGCACATCCTCTTGTGGGTGTGGCTATAAATTAAATCTGATAATACACAACACCACAGTGAATTAGCGAAGATTACAGTGACTACCGGTTGTTTGTTCATGAGTATCACGATTCCGGACTAATTTTTTATTTGAAACACGTATGCTATTGCAACGTTCTGTCCGTTGATGATGGTTTGTTACGGCTTAATGAAAACACCATCTGCAGCCATTTTGTGTGCTGCCGTAAATAATGACCCAAAGTTATTACAACAAGTAAGGTTCAAACAATATGGTTAAAGTTCAAGTTATGTATGTACAGATTACAATAGATGTAATATAAAGCAAGCAATTGTGTCGACACATTTTGAACAATACGGATTGTAAGTAAAAATTCTCATTTTATATGCTTTCCCGAAGTTTATTTACGGGGTACTGAGAAATGTTTACTCGTTTACCTCGGTAAAAGCATGGTCGTTAAAACTGAACGTATTTCTCGCATTTCCACTTAGTCGTTTATTCAGAGCAATTCAAAGGGGCTTGTTGAAAAAATACACAAGACAAGCGACCAAGACAATAAACATTAATTCAATATAATTTTCACAAAAAAGTTATATTATTTTGTGGCGATAACATCGTTACAATATCTAGATCAAGTAAGTACATGTACTTAAAATTTATTTCAAAACACATACTACATACTGAGACATAGCACACAGATTATAGCTCGAACGTTACATTACACATGACGATCGTTAGATTGGCTAGCGTGTGTACAGAACAACACAGAAGATTAATTCTTGTACATGTTTGGATCGAAGGTTCGTTGATAAAAATAATTAGAGTAAAGAGAGAAAAAATCTGAATAGATCTAGGATCATGATACACTACTTTGAATGAATGGAATCGACATATAGATAGCCAGAGGTATAATTTCATAGATGCGATTAAACTCGATATTTTACATGTTTGATGAATTAATCTTAATTTTCTCTTTTTATTATCAATGTACAATTTCGATTATGCCTAAAATTATTTTACATTTTTATAATTTTTTATTATGCTTAATGGAAAATGCAGAGAAATAATTCATACACCGTTCAATACAAAATATTATATAAAATAGTATTTTTAATTAAAATTGCTTTAATAATATTTCAGCGAGTAACTTTAATACAATAAGAAAAATGATAGAAATATATTTATTTCCAAATTAAGTTCATTTTAGATAAAAGTCTTTATTTTAAGTTAATAATATTAGAGAATTACAGTTTTCGGATTAATATTGCATTTACATATTAATAGGTGTTTTTCCGTTGACTAAACTAGTCTGACTTTCTTTCTAACGAGTCAATAAGATTAAGTATTTTGCATGGAATTTGAATATTTTGGAGTGAGTGTTACGAAAGTTTTTTGTTTACGCGCGTGATAAAAAAGTTTTGTTTTTCTACTAATAATACGAGAACATATAGTTTTTACATGTGCATCTGTATTTCTCCTCTTAATGATTGCACACTAAGAAAAAAATATAATTAATTTTAATGAATATTTAGTTTAATACTGCCAACTAAACATTTACTTATAGTAAGTAAATATTTGTTCAATAAAAAAAAAGATTGTTAAATCAAATTAACATTTCTTGTATCGAAATAAATATATCTTTATATCTTTAAAGATTTTATATCTAAATATTTAGTTGGCAGTATTCAACTAAATATTTATTAAATATTGATTATATTTTTTCTCAGTGCATTGAATTTATGGTGAAAAATATAGTTTTAAATGTACAAAAGTCTAAATGTAAGGCAAGGTAAACTTTCGTTAAATCTAAACTTTTTGTAATAAAAATGAAATTCTCGATGTAAGTACGATATTATTATTACTGTATCAAGGTTTCAGCTTCACTATGGTTTTACTCCCTCAATATGTATATATATATATATTAGATAATAATTGGACAAAAATTTATTATTAAATAATTAAAATACAATTAAATAAAATATTTCCATAGTTTACACTTTGGATTATACAAGATCCAAGAAAGAAGATAAAGAGCTGAAATATTTATCATTAGATAGAATTCTGAATAGACGTTTTCTAAATAGTTTTATAAAAGTTAGACGAATCAATCTTTTAAACGATAGGGTAGCATTTGAAATAAATGAAGAATAGAAAACTGCATTACACCTGATAAATTCAATTTATCACGAGCAATCCGCAAAAGATTTACGAGGCAAAATTTCAATTACGTTTCATACTTAATTAAACTTTCGATCTGTGAAACGTTGAAATCCATGGAAACTTTCGTACAAGAAAAAAGCAATACCATTCATCATCTTCTCAACGTAAGGCATTTGAAAATGACAGGACCATATATGTAATATATCGTTCAAAATTTACGCAGTCATTAAAAAAGTTTCAGATTTATAGGCTGTCTTGATAATTAATAGACGTTACAATTCAATATGTGCGATCTGTTATCTCGAACACCTTTCTGATACACGAGCATGACGCTAACGTATCACCGATAACGCATGCGTGTTTGCATAGTTTCAAATTCTTGCTGATTTTAAATTAAACGATATTTCTCTGACTTATAGAAACTCTTCTTGTTCATTCCTTCGTTCTATCATGCCCTTCTTCATTTATCAGCGAACAAACCCTTATCTTTGTACTAACAATATGCTCGGTAAAATACAGAAAACTTGTAATGCTCTCACTTATTGTTCCTAACTTTGTCCTGAAATGTATAACTTATGCCTTTCCTGTTGAGAATTCCATGAATAAATATTCCTTCGAATTTTAAAACTATGTTAACAATAAGATTTGTTAGCAATCATTATTATTATTTCTGTGCACATTGAAACTGAAAATTAATAAATTAAAACTATGTATAAAATTAAAATAACAGTTTTTATTTTAATATTCCTTGTTATACAAATATTACACTAATTTTAATAATTTTGTTACACAAATTTAATGCAAGCAATTAAATCTGTGTATAATATAATCGTAAAAAAATTAATTCCCAGTAAAATGTTCTGATTTTATATGTATATAATAATAAATACATAAATATATAAATCAAATATAATGTATTGCAATTAATTAATGTATATAATATATTATACATATATATTGTTGAATATTAAAAATACTTGTTTATATTTCAACACAATTCGTCAATGTTAATCTCAAAAAATGATTATTATAATTTACAGGATTATTTTTTACATCAATATAACATTTCGCGGAGAAAACATTTTCGTGTATTATTGATAATGTACAAAATGTTCTTCAAAGAAAAAAAAAGGAGAATTCTGCGCGTTATACATATACATATATTTGTTTAGAGAATTATTAATGTTTGCGTGCGTGAAATCAATCATACTTTTGTAGATTTTTGATGAAATTACCTTAATGAAATCTTTTATTAAAATCGCTTTTGGAGAGAGTGGATTTATTTTTATTTGTGTGTACACACGTCTGTCACTGGCCTTATTTTCGTAATACACTTCTCATGCTCGTTAATCATTGCGTTTTATTATAAGTACACATATAAAAAACATATTTTTACTTGGATTATTATATTAGATTCTTTAGATTATTTATATAAGACCTTGCAATTATTGCACTCTTGTAGAATATAAACAACGAACAAAAAAGTCCCGATATCTTGCAAAAAAAAATTATTTTTAGCTCATAAATAATTTACAAAATACATGCATACAAAAAATAAATTTTTATTTATTAAAAATCAATTAAGATAATATAAACAAAATTAATAATATAAACAAAATTTATATTTTATTAATATATTAATAAAGTCTTAATTCGCGCGCAAAGACGATTAAATATTAGAGATACATTTATAGATTTATATAATGTATTAATAAAATGGATCTTCTCACAACACGAAAGTTTTAGATACATGCGAGAAAGTGATGCATGCATATTTAGTCGAGTTAGGCTGGACCACCTGTTACGTTATTTCCTCGTATACTATTTATAAGCTGCTTTTTTCAATCTATGCTAACACATTAACCGAAGAATCTAAATTTATCATCATCTGTCATTTTTTGGCATCTTACACTAAATTCAATGCATCGATTTGCATCTTTTCAGTTATTTTGTATTGTCTATGATATATTGAGATAAATAATGCTATGTATACATATGTATACTTTTCATGTGCATGAAAGATAAATTTATCATCGTTTATATCTTCATAATTCTATATTTCAATTGTAATATATGTTTACAATAGAAGCTTTCTTTATAAGTATAATTTTAATAGTCTATAATTTATGCAAAAAGAAAAGTATAGAATCTATGATTTATGCACATATTTTGTAATAATAGTGGGCTAATTCATGCAGAATACATTACTAATGATTCTGATATATAAATAAAATATCAGTGATATCACAAAAACATAACATGATTTTATAAATTTGCCGAATTTTATAAAATTGTCAAATTAATGATCACTATAATATATACATATATATATATATGTTTTTTACATGTTTTTTACATGTTTAAAAATATTAAATTTGTTTAAAATATTAAATTTTTTTTTAGTATTCTCAAACGAGAACATAAGAATTTATACTTATATTTATGTACAGAGTACATTATAAAGTATAGCTTTTACATTCCTTCAAGTGAAAAAGTAAAAGGACGACCTATTTCCTACAGCATGCAAAAAAATTACGTACCAATTTACAAAGCATAAATGTCACTGACAGTTATAAATGATCAAGCGTCTGGAAAGAAACAGAATGTACGGCAGAAATATCCCATGAAATCCTAAAGATTTTCAGTATAAAAAGAAGTTTTTGTAATAAACGGGATTCATAAAGATCTGAGATATTGCCCTTTACTTCTAGTTACTTGCGAGAACTGTTAGTGGAAAGAAGGGTTAAAAGAAAAAACTTTAAATCGCCCTGATAAGGCTAATCAGTAATGCAACGATCGACCTCGCGAAAGGCGAGACGTACGCTGTCAGGTGTGTTATTAATTACATAAAACTGCCGAAGTACCTCGTTACAGAGTTTAATTACATGACGCGAACGCAATGCACGTGACAGCCCGCTAAAATGACGTTTAATCGGAAATATTAATGATGTGTACCAATACTAGACGAAGAACGATGAATATGCATGTACCTACATACATGCATACAGGTAACCATGGCCTGACGTTGATAATGCTTCGTATGATCCGCAGGGATTTATACACGTCGATGAAAATCCCGGAAGACGATAAAAAGCATCCGCTGACGTGCGTAAATATTTTTTTCTTGACTTGACAAAATTATGTTGGATAACGGCGCGTGCAAATAATCGCGATAGTCTCTGAGCAAAGCATGCATAGATAATTAAACACTGCTAATGCTCAAGCCAACAGTGAGTTATAAATAAAACATACGCGTCAGTGAGCAAAAAAAAGTACGTCGTAGTTGCAAGGAAATAAACGGGAGAACAACGTCCGAGATGCAGCAGATAAAAATCTCTGCTAGTGGTTCACATTTCTGTTATGCTTTCACTATTTTTCTTTTCTCCCGCAATTCGTCCATTTTTCGCTTCCCTCCATTTGCCCTCCGTTTTGCTTTTCTTCTTTCCGCTTCTGTATGTGCCCATTGTTTCTATTTCTTATCGAAGCGATATCCTCTACACAGAATCGTCTATGAGAATCCCTCTAAATCTTTAAAATCCTTCGGAAACTTCGACGTCTTAACGATGTCGGTGTTACATCGACGAACGAACCGGCCAATGTAGCCAAACAAAGACCGTAAGATCAATAGATTCGCTTCTCGTTCTTATCGAGCCTTGCTAATTTCTGGAGCGGACCATAGTTATAGACTAACTATCATCAACTATCAGCTTCAAGCAAACTTCTTACGAGAAACGAACGGATAATGCGTCGCGCATGAAGCGCTTTGTCAGAAGTACGTAGCTTTTATGGATCATTTACTCGAATGACCGAGCGGTACGTGCTTTATCACGTTTTTATTGTTCCTATATTTTGTTACTTTTGCTTTACGGTGCAGACGAGCGACACAGTCATGTCCTCCATTGTCTCACTGACTTTATGTCATAGCCTATAAAAGCTTTAATTGACAATTCGCAGACTGCTCGAAATGGCAAATACGATCATTTTCGGATATCAAGTTGCAAAAGCATAAAACTTAATCTAATCTTTCGAAAACCATTTTCAAGTTTAGTTTTCATTTAAACATTTAATACATATAATATCATTTTTCTTTACAGTATTTACAATGATTTATAATACCTCATAATAAAAATAGTATCATAAGAGCAATATTTCGTTTAAACATTTTAATGTTTAATAAAAGCGTGTCAAGAAATCTATTAATGTCAATTTAATAAAAAAAATCTACTTAATGTGTAATGCAAATAATACTGCAAATAATTGTGTTTTTTTATATGTTTAATATTCTACATAAAGATTATATCTAAAACTTATTTCAAACATATACCTAATAAATAATTATTTACTTTTTCCAAAATAAAGATAGTTGTGTCGCATTAAATAGCTATTACGTACAAAATTATGATATTATGGCCTCAATGAAATTATTGTATTAATCTATTTAATATTCAGGAAATATATACATATATTATAGTCTATTGTCATTTTATCAATCGATGACATTTTGTGTCTGAACTGAGGAATTTTCCATGTAAATTACGATACAACGTAATGACATGACCCGATCAAATCAATAGGCATTAATTGAAATAGAAGCAAAGCAGACCAAGGAGCGTGACGGCTATTGCATTATGCAACACGGTGAAGACCGGAACATTTAGCCGGCAGAATATATGCAAAGGACGTAGCGAAGGATAATGTTGCTACATGACGGTCTGTGCAGAAAAAGGATTTTTCGCGCGGAAACTTTCATATGATTCTCTTATCGTGAGCAACTAGGGGTGAACATTTCCTTAGATATATAAGATATATAAGTTTCTCGTTTTTCAGGAAAGCAAGATCATAAATACGTCTCGGAAATATCTTCATCGAGTAGTTGTGTCCAATCTCAACAGGATATTGAGGAGTATCAACTACAGTAATAATGTTCTATTTTGCTGTAGAGAAAGCTGTTTTATATAAATTTATTTCGTAGAAATTACTTATATCTGTTTATTATAGAAATTGCAAGGAAATTATGTTAAATATATTTGCAATCGTTAGCAGTTTTATTATAAAAACTGCACTATATATAAAATTAATAATAATATGTTACTTATATAATTATCATAGAATAAAATAAGCTATACTTTTACAAAATCTAAAACTTATTATATTTTTTATATCTTTTTACTAATTTTAAATCAATTACGTTCTGTAAAAATACTGTATTAAACATCAAAAATTTTTTCACAAATATTTTTAAGAATAGTACTTTGTTTAAAAATAAAATTCTCACACAATCATTTCGTTAACTGTTAATTTACAATAAAGATTTATTCAATGTACTATTTAATATTCATACAATTGTGTAAAAGTCGCACACACATACACACACGCGCGCACGCACACAAATGCAATATTATTCTTAAACAAATTTGATATAAGATATTTTAACATTTAATAATAGGTGCACGTGAAATATGTAAATACGATTTGTGTACAATTTAAACCTGTCAGCATTCTAAATATAAAACAAAATTTGATCAATATTGTATATTCACGAAAACGATAATGGAAAATATCTGTAGACTGATTCGATCTAAAAATAAGACAAATTTAACTCTCTGTCTAAAGAAGAATCAATAAATAATAAAAAATAAAAGCTCGAAAACTGGTTAGGTTGAAAAAATAATAGAAATATAATTTTAAAAAATGATAAAAATAAACTACACAAGATTTTTTGTTAAATGTTATAAATTGTTTTACAAATTTTTTAAAATTCTTTTACCTACAATTAATCCATCGTTTATTAATTCTATAAATTTTATACAAGGCAGAATGGCTCATTTCCCTCAGCTAATTTCCAATCCTTCGATAACGTTAAATTATTACTCTAGATTACATAATCCAAATTGATAACCCAGGAGAAACTTGAAAAGCGGATCAGTTATTATCAATAACTCTGACTAAGCGTGTTAGGTATTGGATAAAGTTTTACAGAATTTTTAATTTAAAAAATTAATTAACAAATCAAATTATTATTCTAATATATTACATCCCATGTTATGCTATATTTTTAATTTAAATATTATAATATTGTAAGTAAAATATTATCAAAGTATCTGTGTTAAATAATTTTTGATTTTCTTTTAAATTGAAACATTTTACTGTTATATTTTACCGTTTAAATATTTCAGGTGTTAATCGAGATATGCACAAAGCATAAGAGAGAATCTTATTTATTCGAGAGAAATAGTTTACAGATTAACATCATGCCCGAACATATTCTTCAGAAATTGAGTTTCTCTTTCCCAAGTAGTGTCACCTGCATACTAAAGCAATCTAGGTCATACGATAATAATCTTTTTTTGCAGAGAATCGTTCAAGTAGTGGTATATAGAAAGCAGAAGACGAATAGAGGATATAGAAGAGATTGTACAAATCCAGACTCGTTATTAAAAATTAAATTTGCGGTACCGCTTTCAGAAGCTGGCCCCGATCTGATTCGTTTTTCTCATCGATCTGATCATAAGTATAGACTAAGTATTCTCTTTAAGCGCAATAATTCTGGTCCTATTTCTTGTCATCAGTCCAAATACTCAAACCGATTAATTCTGCAGCGATAATCAATTTCTATCTTGTGGATGAGTCGTATAGAATAATATTATAAACATCAATAAGAATCTCTTATTTCGGTTTTCTACGGCAATTAAGGTCACGATGTAAGTAATAAATCTTTGAAGTTATTGAACTCATAACTACTCTCTTTATATGGATTTTTCTGCACGAACGAAGAATAAGTAGAAAGTTCAATTAAGCCAGCTCTACTAGCGTAAAGGAAAGCATAATGAGGCGAAGAACAAGAAAGACTGCCGACAATTAAAATATTCGACCAAAGTAGGGGAGGAAATATGAATTGGCTTTGTCAACGGCGCGTGGGTAAATTATATAACTTTTTCAATAATAATTCGATGCACTCTCCACGATCTGCTTTGTGACGCTCATGGCCTTTGACCAGAAAATCCACGTTTTCTCCTCTTTTAATCAACAAGCTGACGTCACGCATTGGTAACGTCACGTTTTTGAAACAGCTGTCGCGTTCTATCGTAAACTTTTGATCGAAATAACAAACTGCAAACATGCTAGATGATTTCTTCAAATTTTTGCATCAATAACAAAATTCATGTCTTTTCCGGTGACAAACTTTATCGAACGAAGTTAGATGAATCAAGTTTGGACAGCAGAGAGACGAGTCGACTAAAGCAGCTTCAAGAAAGTTTTTGGCTTACTCTTGGGATCATGCTTACCAACCGTCCATAAAATTACAGTCAGCTCGTAAAAATGAGTCAAAACTGAACATTTGCGTTTTAAGAACGTAAGTAAAATAATAGAGACTTTTGTAAAGATATAAAAGAAAATATTATTATTTTTTTGCGTATTTTTTAAATTTATCGACAAATAAATACGATACAAACGTAAAATTAATTATTAATAAAATTATTAAAATGATTATGTAAGCTTAAAAGAAAATTACAGTTTTTGATAACGTAACAGGTAGAGTTAGTTATTTCTTATTACGAAATATAAAAATTTTTGTTTTATTTCTTATTATGAAATAAAAGTTTGTTTTATTGTGCATATCTTTTGTATAAAGAAATTCTGTATGTGATAAATACCTGTAGGTCTAGGTCAGCATGCACATAAATCCAAATACGATAATTATACAACACATATATGTCAATGGATCTGATTGATGATGCATAATAGTAATTCATTAATGTGATTTAGTGACGAAATGCTAATTTGTAAACCAATCTTACTCGCCATTCATATTTGATTTCGTAAATGGCAGAACTCTCCAATTAGCAAATGGATTTTCTGCAACGAATACCAATGTTTGAAGCCATAAGTGGCAGAGACCTTCTAAGCTAATGTGTGGGCAAACTAGCTCATTAATAATATTCTCAAACTTTGTGTGTATGCGCGCGCGCGCGCGCGCGTGTGTGTGTGTGTGTGTGTGTGTGTGTGTGTGTGATCATAAAAGTTCACTAATAATCAAAATAAGCATAAATGTTGCACTACTATTTCATATATGAAATCATAAATATAAGAAATTTCAATTTTAGTAATGGCTAATTCTCCTATAGAAAATTTTCTCTGCATAATTAAAAAGACACTGAAATATTAATATTACATTTAAATCGAGAACAAATTTAATTATAATTGTGATTATCAACTTTCATCAATATCAGCTGTATTTGCTTATTTTATCTTTCTTGTCTTTTAATATCGATGCATCTTTGCATATTTTATGTGTATTTGATGTGCAAATATGATACATTCTAGAATTCGATAGGACAGAAATATTCGTATATTATGAAGTTGTCATCAGATATATTGATAAAAGTATCAGTAGGAATATTGAAAATACATGTATGATTAATATTTTACAAGAAAATTAATAAGAGTCTCATTCATACAAGAACATTCGTACAAGTAATATTAATTTATTAAAACTTATACTTTATTTTTCACAAATCCGTATTATGAAAAAAATCTATATTCAATAATTTTCAAGACAATCCGATAATTGTTCTTATTTGATTACAAACAGAAATTAAAACATTTTGTTTTATTAATATTTCTTTATAAACGTATGTCCATTCTATCATAAAATATAATAAAATATATCAAACAATTTATCTCATCATTTTTATTACTTGGCAATGAACGATCCCTTTTTTCTTGTTATTCTCGTTAGAGAAGATTTAATATCTGATATCATACAATTCTATCTTCTTAGTGTAAAACTAGATTTGTTAAAAAATTTAATTTTGATAAAAACTTAAAATTTGTATAGCAAAACATCATTATAAAACATCGTAAATATGCATATATTTAATTATTATATCTTTGATTCCATCTTTATATTGTAAATATTTAATAAAAGATGTATTATCGTGAACCACTCAACTTCAACCTTCAGCAAAAATCTACTAATTGAATGCGGATTAATCCTTTTTAAATTAAGCTTTCCTCTCAAGATTTCAGCAACATGTTCAGTACGAAAAGATATGATATAGATGAACGCACATTACTCAAGGATATTGTGGGTTTATGTAATAAGTAGTATTTTTATATTTTTATATTTATCTTCAACAAGGAACAAAATGCATAAAGCTATCAAAAATTCATATAATTTATAATATTGATACTTAATGTATAGAAAAGAAAAATTAGTATTTCTTTAAAAATGTAAAATATGTCAAGTCTTCTCTAAAATTTCAAATTATTATAAAAAAATAATAATCGTAAATTATATATTTAAAAAATAATTACAATAAAGCATTATAAACTAAAAGAGATGACTGGATTAATTTTTACGCAAGAAGGTATGTACTTTTTATATCATAATTTTATAATTTATAACTGTACTACATACAATATGATTTAAAAATACTGCACGAGAAAACTGTCATTCAATTTCGATCGATTTGTTTAGCAATTTCTACTAAAATTCTTGTTACATCTCACACACACACACACACACACACACACACACACACACACACACACACACACACACACACACGCACACGCGCGCGCACACACACACACACACACACACACACACACACACACACACGCACGCACGCACGCACGCACGCACGCACGCACGCAC
>Ga0157364_1003496_pt1 | contig 15247 bp, 12 predicted proteins | sample AttsexASBM2_FD_111476 | JGI IMG/M metagenome (GOLD analysis project Ga0157364, IMG submission 111476) | Fungus gardens microbial communities from leaf cutter ant in Ribeirão Preto, State of São Paulo, Brazil - Atta sexdens ASBM2 | ecosystem: Host-associated > Fungi > Mycelium > Unclassified ...
AAGTTTTTACGTTAGATAATCAAAAATTTCGCAACAAATATATTCTGTATATAATTTTAAGCTAACAAAATTCCACAGAACTTTTTCTCTGACCCAATATAAAAGTTGTAAGATTTTAAATAACGCGTCACATAGCGATGTTATTATTACCTTTGAATTTTGTTAAGGTCACGTAAAAATTACTTTGAAATTTGTAAATGGAAATCTCCATTTTCTCTAGTGGAAAAATTTCGTTAAAATTATTCTTCGTTTTGGAACTCTTTTCAGTAAATTTCGCTGAATGCTCGATTTTGCTATTATTATTTGATATAAATGCTGTAGCTTTGCTGTCACAATGGTTGTATTTAATAGAATGTTTATTTTGCAACTGTTTAAAGTTCTGTTTCTTCGCGCTGATTGAATTATACTTTTAGATATGAAAATGTAATTCAATCAGGATGGATAAAAGTTTCAACACAAAAAGTTGCAAAACAAACTTCTGCTGAACGCGACTTGTATTGTGACATCAGATATCATGCTTGATTTCTGCTGTCAGTATTTGATATGGCAAATTTTGTCCGATATTTGTTGTGTTCAGCAAATCAGTTAGCGCTTAGTGATTCTTTAATATATTGGATTTCCTTTAGTTCTTCATTGGATCTAAATGTAGAAACCAATTACATTAAAGATCACTAAGCGCTCAATAGTAAATGTATCTAGCTAATTAGTAAATGTATCTTTAATAGTATCTCATTGGTGGTCAAGCATCAAGCTTTTGCATTATGAGACTTGAAGGTTACAGCATCACTAAGACTAAAAATACATAATAATTCTTTCAGCAAATTTTTATATGTTTGCAGTCATTAAAATGCAGATCAAATGTCCAGGATATTCAACACGATCAATACCAAAAGGTTATGCAGATTTGCAAGGCACGATCTAAAACTGGTAACAATCATAGCAATAATGATTCATCCAGTGAAGAGGATGATAGTGATGACTCTTTAAGTGTAGATTTGTTTGGTACAAGGTTCTTTATTATGAATGGTGGCAACAAGTTCTCCAACATACAATCTTGGAAAAACTCTAATGAGAATCGGTAGCGAAACAAAATAAAATAATCATCCACGAATAACTGATATGATTAGATAATAATAAAAACTAAAAATATTAAAATCAGTATAATTAAAACCGGCGGTATACGATGTTCGTTGCTAACTGGATTAGATTCTTGCTATCGTACGTATTGAAATGGTAAAATTCTAATCAATTAGCAATCCAATAGGAAAACAAGCATCGTGTATCATATTTACTTAATATTTATGTAATAATTAAGAATCGTAGAAATGATCAGAAAAACATATTAACGATTAACGCTGTTCCATTAGTTATACAAACGGAAACCGGAAAAGCAGTCATTCTTCTCATAGCAGCAATAATCGCGATTTCAGCTATTCCAATGGAGCTGGTAAATCGAGCTATGACCAGATGTATGACAACTTTGAGAATTATGGCAAGCAACAAGAACAAGTAAGATATATTAATAAGATATATTAATAGATAAATAGAGATTTTATAGACTTACTAGGCTGCTAAAGATGGCTTGAATTAAGCCGAACGTTCAGTATTTGTTTTATATATATATAGTATTGAGAAATATATATTGATATAATCGCTCCAAATACTGTAACTTTAGATACTCTTAATTGCCCGTTTTTTCCCAAATTTATTGTTTATAGTTGTCTCTAGAGCCTAACTTTAATTATTCTTTTTTATATTAGTGTGGGAAAAAATTCGTGGCGTTTTTTTTAACGGGAAAAACTTTTTCCCATACCTAATATTAATAGAGCTCCAATTATGTATAAATATATATAAAAGAAAATAATATGTATAAATATATACATATTGTTTTCTCGAAGTATTCATATTTTTAATTCGTATTTTAAAAAACGACAAACTAAAATTAAAATTTAAAAAAATAAAAGAAATGCAGTCATCATCTGCAATAATGGCTTCTGCACACTGGACAACACCGGACGTGGAAACGCTTGCCGCGTTCAATAGAAGTCACTATATACACAAAGATTAAACATTTCTGATCTCTAATCTTATGAAACTAAAGAAATAATGCAGAAAAATGTTTCTCTTTTTTTTTCTCTCTCTAATAATTAATAAATATTATTCTAAAATATTTTATATACTTTTTTGTTAGTTTTCAAGTTAATATGTCTTTTCATCGCAATAGAAATTTTTTGAGCCAATATTGTTTTTTTTTTTAGAATATGTCTAATAACAATAATTTAACAATTTATACTAACACAAAGTATTATTTAATTTTATTATAGTGCATCATCCAGTGTTTCTTCAATGAATTAAATATGGTAAATATATAGACTATTTCAAAATTAATAGATAGACTGATTTTCTCAATTCTGGCTTTTTAATAGGTAGATCAAAGAGGATACCCTGAGCAAGTTTCAATCATTCAGTTTATGACACGTAATACACACAATCCAGAATTACAGGATTTGATAGAAGAAGCTGTTATAGAATGTTTCCATTATTTGGATTCAGATGCGGGACAAAACGCATGTTACTTCTCGGAAAATCTCTTAACTTGTTTAATTGATAAAGGAAAGGAAGTATGTATACAAATTTTTCAAGGACTACAATTTAATGGCATAACAATTGTAGAAACGTTTGTACAATTTTATACTTCTTGGGTTATTAATAATATATGAACATCTTAGAATTTCTCTTAGAATAAATTAAAAAAATACATAAGTATAATATAAATTATAATAAGTACAGAAGTTTAATTTAGTATCAAAAAATAAAAATTTTAGTTAATAAAGTTAAATTATAGTAAAATAAAGGATATTTCAAAAATTTTATGAGAATAAATTTAAAAAATACAAAGAATTCTAATATTTTTAATTGATTTTTTCAGAGATGCGAAGATTGGGATGACTGATAATATTGTATAGACATCTAATAATTTCTGTAGAAGAAATAAATAAAATGAGAAGTAAGAAAAATAGGAAGATCATTCTCATAAAAATATTAATTTGAAAAAAAAAATATATATATATATATATATCTATATACTTATTATCTATATACTTATTATAAAACATGGAGTATATGTAATAACGATAAAAAGATTAACACGTTAATTAATATAACAATTTATGTGTATTTGATTACACGTTCGTGAATAAAGCATAATTATATATATTTATTTTCCTTATTGCAAAAGCTTAGAGACTGACATAAATTTCCTAGACCTTTTCTCTTTGCACAAGGCACTACTAAATACAACACCTTGCGAGGATAAAGTGATAACAAAATAACACGTTTTATATATGCTTTTATCTCTATTAATCGTTACTTCCTCTTCTTTAGATCTTCGAATCGTTTCATCAAGTCATCAAAATCAATGTCATCATTCACGGATAAATTTGCAGGCGAATCATTTTCTGTCGGCACTGCTGGCAGATCCGGAAGTTGATAGTTGTTTATTGGTATCTTGGACCTTGGCTGGGGTTTTGGTTTCTCATCTGACTATATATGGAAAATATAATTGTACATATGTTTTTATGATTCAATAGAATTTTAAAATATTTTCATATTTTAAACAAATATCTTTTTTTATTTTAATAATTATTTAAAAATTATAAAGATGAGATTCTATGAACTAGACTTCACCTGTTTATTTAAATCAGGTGGGAAGTTAGACTGGTACGGTGGTGGTAAATCTTCCTATAATTAATGATTTTTAAAATATTATAAAAAAATTATTTATTATCACTATTAATATTAATAGAAAAATATAATTTGAGAAATTATTGACAATAAACATAAATTACTTACGGGTTTGTTCGAATTGGCATTGTCTAGAGGTATGTTGTATGAAAGTGTAGTAGGATTGAAAGAAGTATTCTGATCTTTTTCAACAGAAGGTGGAGATGTTGGGGACACAAATCCTAAGGCATGAGTATCTTTCTCCGAATCCTGGAACATGATATTTTTAATGATGCAATGATCAAAATTATTAGAATTCATTATTAAACAATTTCATAAATTCAGCTTGCCAATTTCTAAAAATTATATTAATATTCTTCCATTTTTAAACAAAAAAGATTTAAATTACCACGCTCGAATGAAATCCAGGATCGGGTAACAGAGGTGCTTGTGGATAACCTATGAAGCCAGGAGGATGAGGTATTCCTCCACTGGCTGTGTCCAGATTGTTTCTTGATTCCCCTCCTATGTCTATTAACATCGCATCCTGGGCTTCTGCCATTATTTGTGGATCTGGCTCATATTCCACGTTGTAATTCTTGGCGATTTCTATTAAATATTTCTCCACAAGCAATTTTGATGGTGATTGCACGCTCATTTTATGCTTCAGTTTTTCTGATATGGTTTGAATTGCTTCTTCTCGGCAAGCTTCTGTATACTGTTTACCGTATTTGGATGTCAAGATGTCCGCTATCACCTTGATTTCCTGTACATCTGTCTGGATGCGAGGTGCCGCCCAAAGAATGGTTGATATAGCTTCTGCCAAACCGTCGTCAAGATTTCTGAATAGATAATAAATTAAAATTGTGTATACCTGAATAATAAATTGCTTTAAAGTAAGTTGTTATTTTAATTAATGAATTATTAATGGATTTTGTTTGTTAAAAAGTTTGAAGGAAATTTGAGTGGAAACATATATTATCACTGATTTATATTATATTTATAAATTATCATTACAAGTCACTGGGTGTATTCAGCAGATTTAACTGTTGTACAACCGTTTTATGATTGCTGAAATATAATTCTTCTAGATCTAAAAGTAGTTCTTCTAGATCTAATCAACGTGAAGAAAACTTCCAACAGTTGCAAAATAAACGTTCTGCTGAACGCAGCCATTCTGACACATGTATATTATTATATATTATTTAAGACCGTCTTAAGTACAATCTTAAGAGGTCAAGCCAATCATGAAGTTATATTAGTATCTTAAGATATTACTTAAGGCAGTTTTAAAATAAGAACAGACTATGAATACCGATCATAGAGCCACAATACTGACTTTATTTGCTGGATAAGACCAAAGCGTGCCAGCAACAAATCGCAGTACATCTCCAACAGCTCCATCGCTTCCACCATGTAGTCCTCACGAATAATATGTTCTACCCTGATCTTAGCACGCTCAGTTTTACCAGTGGCAATAAAATCAGCAATCTCGCGACGCGCCTTTTGCGCCAACTCTGTTTTCTTCTTTTCTAGCAATTTCAATCGGTTGATTGCTAGACGCAAATGCGTTTTCAACTTTGTATAGTTTGGCCCACTTGAGAACATTCTTGATGTATTTTCAGTACGATTGAGAAAGTTACTTGTAAAACTAACTAGTTACAGTATTTTTCTTTCAAAAAATAACTAGTTACTTTTTCTGAAATGTTACAGTTACAGTTATTTTTTTTTTCAGCTAATCTTTTATAATTTTTTATAATTTCTATGCATTGTTATTTTAAATATAAGATTATACATTTTTATATAACATTACTAGATTATTTTATTTATTAAACATTCAATTATACGCTCTATTATTTATAATAAATTAATATATACATTTGGAATTAAAATTATAAAATTAATAATAAGTTGATGTATGTACTGCAAGGATCATAATGTAATTCTTAATGCAGATATTTACAGAATGTGATGATTAAGAATAAAGACACATACGTTCTAATCACGAGAAATAATCACTGATTACTTAATACTTTATTTTCAGTTCATATGTTGGCAAATAAGTTATATCAGAATATCCCGAATTTAAATAATCAAACTTCGAAGCGAGTAGAGAATCGATAAATTAAGAAAAAATTTTTTAAGAAATGTGCTTTGTTTTGTGTGGATGGATGAAGCTTTACAAAAAATGAAATTATTAATCAAAGAAATTGTCATGTATGGGGTTCATGAAAATCCCAGGACTGTTAGAGAATACAGTTTTCAGCATTAATTTGCTGTTAATATTTGACTCGGAATTTGGAATTTGAGTCTCTAGGGACCATACTTTTTTATCCGACAGATTAAATGCAGCCAGATATACAAATTTGTTGGAGAACGACTTCTCTAATTATATATTTAGAAGACATTCACCTGCAGCAACGGATTGAAATGTAGTTTTAGCTTGATAGATGTCTAGTTCATTATAACAAAACTACTTTCCAGACATTATTATCCATATTGATGGATAGTGTACTCGATGAATACACTTAATATTCGAATAAATAAATAAAAATTGAATATCCATTCAAATATATTTTTTTTATTCGTCAAGAAACAAATATTTTTTTCATTCCATTTGAATGAATATTTTTTGAATATGACGAATATTTTCGTTTTCGTATTTACTTCTACTTTGTATTATTTGCACATAGTTTGCAAGCCTACAAGAGAATAGAAATCTATAAAAATAATGAAACCAAAGGAATCTATCAGTGATAACAGATGGCAAATTAGTGACGCGGCACGGTATATAATTAAATAAATTGAGAATAAAAATAATGTTATCTCAAATAAAAATTTATTATTGTATAAAATTATATATTATCTCTAAATGAAGACTTATGTAAAATTATATGTCATCAAATAAATTATACTCATAAATAAAAAATTGCTTTTTAAAATATTTTTCTTAATTTCTAAGAAGTTTTCCTGAAATTTAAATATTACAACGACAAAAATAAATAAAATTCATTTTTTTTATTTAAAATCATCAAAACTATAGTTAAGGAATAATGATTGCTTATTGAAGCTTTCTTTTTCAGTTTATATTTTGTTTGACTACTTAAATGAATATAAATACTCGTTAAATAATCATAGTTTTTTTGTGAATAAATATTTTTGAAAATCTAAAATTTTGAATGAATATATGATTTTTTAATGTGAAAATTTTGTTGAATAAATACAATTTGTAGTTCAATTACAAATTTTTGTATTCATCGCACTACTGATAGACAGGAGTGAAAAAGTAGTATCTTGGCTACCTCGATCATCTGATCTAATATCACTGATCTAATATCACTGAATTTCTTTGTGAAGGGCTCTTGAAGCAGAAAGTTTATTCGTCGCCAGTCAACTCAAGAGAGTGATTGAGAGACCGAATTTTGGCTGCAACACGAACTGTCCGTACTAAATGTAATGCATCTATCATGGATAAAAAAATGAAAACATGTTGACATTGTTGCAAGAAGTCAACATTTTTAACAATATCTACTTAAAAAGTGATAACGTGAATAAATAAGTATAAACAAATAAATACAAAAATAAAAATTAGATCTTTTTTTTGTTAGAAATTTTTCCAAAACAAAGTAAAAACAAACATATTTCTAAAGGACATTTTTTCTTAATTTATCAATTCCCTATGCTCCCGAAGTTTGGCCATTTAAATTCGGAACATCTTATATAATAAGTTGATATAAATTAACTAAAAGTAACTATCAAATTAATTTATAAACTAATATTATATTTATTAGTTCTTTGTTTATAATTATATAAAATATCTTTGTTTAAAATTATAAAAAATTATATAAAATTCAAGCATACAAGTTAGCTATAGGATAAAGAGGTTGTCAGATCTGTCTATCTTATAGCAATCAACAAGTTTGAAAAATTTGTTGTATAATAACAAAATAGACAAATATAATCTTAACTAATGCCTAATATTCTACAATAACTGTGAGTGTAATTATGAGTGATTTTAGTTGTAAGAATTAACCAATCAAGTGGAATATTCTCTTTATATTCTACTTGATTAATCAATTCGTGCAACTACAACTACTTATAATTATAGGGTTATGCCTCTTGTAAACTAGGCTTTAATTACCAAAAATGTAATTAAGTTACATTTTTACAGTTATAAATGGAAAAAGGAATGAAATTAAATTAAAAAAGTAACTCTAACTGCATTATAAATATTGAATTTTCCTATCTTTAGTTATCACTATCAGCTGTTTCTTCTACTAAAAATTTTTCAATTTATATTTATCTAATTTTAACCCATAAATAACTGGGATTCAATGCCAAGAGGAAATTTTAAAATTATCAAAATAAAAGTTGATTATAGATATTTATGGTGTCATTTTTTATAATATAGAAGTGTATAATCACTTGTATATTTATTTTTTTCATTATTAAAAAAGATAATTATTTAGAAGATGCTCCTCACTTTCAATTTCAATTAATAAAATAATGCTCATTCGACACATTTTCGTATTGTAAAACCAAAAAATTATATAGAAAATAATTTGTATTTTTAAAGCAGAGAATTTGTGTTTATAAAGCAGAGAATTTGTGTTAACGCTCTAACCTGTTCTACAATGTACTATTTTTCCTGTTTCTTGTCTTTTGTTATTTTTTACATCTTGTCTTTTTGCTTCTGGTTTTTTGTTTTATACCGAGATAAAAGTTAATGAACTTCGAAAGAAACAAGAAATTACATAGCAAAAAATACAATTGTTGATAGAACGGTAGAAAGGAAAAAAAAACAAAAGGTAAAAAAACAGGAAACAAAGAGTATATTGTAGAATAGGCTTCTATGCTATCGATGTTACAAATTTCTTAACCTAATAGTTAACAATAGTTAACTTTAATGATAAAAAAAAACTTTCTCACGTCTCGAGACTGAGCACATTTTATTGCCAGATTTTTTCGTTTTATGCAAAATCGCGTCGAATGAGCACAATTTCATTAAAATTGAAGGGAAAGAGCGTCTTCTGGATAATTGTCAAAAAGATATTGCGATATTTGTAACAATTTGATATACAATTCAGTGATTAATTAATTCAATTCTAGGTTATAATTGCATATTTTTTTCTAACCGAGACAACAAAAAGTTTAAATATTAAGAATACAAACAAAATTAATTTAATATACCTTTCAACGATGATAGCACAACCTTTTTTTATTGATTAAGACCATTAAGAAAATGACAATTCTTGAATAACATCACTCATGACATCACTATCAATCATCTCGGATTCGGGAAAATTGGTAATTTTTGGAATAGAATCTAGTAATTTTTCAGAGCCGCGGCAACACTGACAAATGTGACAATAAGTCTGTTCGCGTTGCATGAAATCCCCAAATATTTTTGCACTTAAAATGAGATAGATATATATTTTGTTTTAAAAAGGGAGAAAGCGAAGATGTCGAGTGTCAAAAGTGCAAGCAACGCGAACAAACCTAATGCGGCACGTGACGAGCTGGGGTATACGTTTCATCAGCTGACGTGCAAGCGACATTAGAAAACATTTTGGGCGAAAGTTATTTTTGCGAAATTTAATTTATTTTCAAAACACAATGACACTTCATTCTGCAGGAAAGGGTAAACTTTTAGCGGTGATTGGCGATGAGGTTAGTGTAAATGTAAATGTTTAATTATAATCTGATCGGAGGTGATCTTTAAAGATTACTTTAATGTAATGGAAAATTGTGAACTTGATGTTTTGTTCTTATACTTTGTTTCATTTGTTTTCGCAGTCAATAGTTGCATAATAATATGTATGATTAAATTATAGTACATTATAATGTATAAACTATTAGATTGCTGTAGTTAATAAAACTAACATATATACTTGTTCCATTCAATAATTCTGCAATGCTAAATATCATGAATTTTTGTAATCTTATTCTATCTTCATAATTGAGGGTATTTTTGGTAAATGTTTAGAAGTACTATCCCATTCTTTTCAGTATTTATTAAAACTAATTATAAAAAGACTTATATGCAAGAGATTTTAAGAGAAAACTTATTGTTTATGAGAAAAACTCTGCAATTGCATGTATTTTCTCATGTAATTTTAATTATAGCAGAGATTAGTTTGACTCAAAACTTATATTTATAATGTACATATTTACTGCTTAAATTAATTAAAAATTATAGTAAAGGTAGAAGTTCCTTCTTAAAATATTGTATTGTTTTTTTACTAGATTTGCTAATTACTGAAAAAAATCGTGTTTTCTGATAGAATAATACTTTTGAATATTTACCAGGATCTTTGTTAATTTTTTTCATAAAATTTCTAATTTTAGTATATCAAATTCATTAATTTAGTAGATGAAAGATTTGAATAACTACTGTGAACTATTTAATTAACATAAAATTGATATTTGAATTGACATTTTAAGTATATGCAATACAATTATCCAGATTTTTCCATAAGAACTATAAAGCCTCTTTTTAAAACATTGTATACATATCTTTTTTTAACTAATTTTGTTAATTATTGAAAAAACTGATTTTTGATGTGATAGTATTTTTGAATATTTATCTTATTTCAGGATACTTGCGTAGGCTTCTTACTAGGTGGAGTTGGAGAGATAAATAAACATCGTCAGGCTAACTTTATGGTTGTCGACAAAAGTATGTATTAGTCGCATATTATAATGCAAATATTTTAGTATGCAACAACTGAGTATTCCTCATTATTTTTAAAAAAAGCAACAAACTAATTAGTTAATTACTGATTAGATAATCTACTATTCTTTATTGTTGTTTCGCTGTATAAAGAAATGTAATGTAATCATAATTATAATTATTATGAAAAATATTCTGTATACGATTATATTACATTAAGATAATGTACATTACTTAAGGTACATTATACATTAATAAAAAAATAATGATCTTTATAGATACAGCAGTAAGTGAAGTAGAGGATACTTTTAAGCGATTTATCAAGCGTGATGATATTGATATCATTCTTATTAACCAGAATGTAAGTAGCAAAGATAATTATTTCATCGGTAATTAAAATTTTTTTTAAGTCGTAACATTAGGTCTGTTTGCATTGCTATTCTTAAAAATTTTTGCAATTAGAATGAAAAATATATTTGGGTATTGAGAAAAGAGAGAGAAAGATTCTAAATATAAAAAGTGCAAGCAACAGACCTATTAAGTTATACTCTGTTTATAATAATAAAAGTAATTTCATTTAATTAAAAACAATGCTTCTTTGTATTCTCTGTAATCTGACATTTGGTACTCTATCGCAGGTAGCTGAAATGATTCGTCACGTAATTGATAGTCATACTCAACCGATACCTGCTGTATTGGAAATTCCAAGTAAAGATCATCCATATGATGCCAGCAAAGATTCTATCTTGAGACGTGCTAAAGTATGACATTTTATTTATTTATTATGATTGAAATTGAACGATAGTGAATTATCGTTCAATTTAACACATTCCTTCTTTTATTCTTTTCTCTTGGAAAATCTTATTTGTTACAATTGTTTACAGGGAATGTTCAATCCAGAAGACATTCATTAATATGATGTTAACAAGATTATATCAAATATGTACAATAGGAATGGAATTATATGTTCGGTTATGCGTTCCAGTATCTATTCTTTGTTGTTTGGTAAAAGTGATATAAAATTACAGGCTTCTTACAGGTTTAATAAACTGTTAATGACCACTCATATTAATAGTAAGTCAGAATTATAAGTCAGAACTAGAATGGATACTTTTAGCTTGAAATTAAAATTGTATTCATATCTATTACCATTCCTACTTGTTACTTTATTGCTGTTTTATCATAGCACGCGACGCTGATTCTCAGAGACGATCTGTCTGAAATTGTTAAAAGTTTTTTGACCTGCGTCAGTCAATATATTTCAAAATATTCTGTTAATATTATTATTCATAATGTATTTTTATAGTTCAATCTATTATGAATAGTAGTATCTTATAATATTAGCAATAGAATACTTATAAACATAGAGAGTGATATAAAAAATTTTTAATGATTTCAAACTAATATCATGTTTGAAGCAGAGCGTTGCGTATTACAACAAAACAACAATGAACTAAAGAATAAAAATAGCATAAATATCTACACACATTTCAATTTTAAATATCCATTTTGACTAGCTTTGTTCTAAGTCATAAATTTTAGGAAACTTACATCCAGATTAAATTTGATATTAGATTAATACGTCATAATATTTCAGCCAATTAGAAGGAATAATTTTTAAGACAAATAATTATATGATGTGATTGGTCAGTTCTAACATAACCTAAATTTTAAATCGTAAGAAATATAATTTGGCCATCTCTACGCAATTATTGATTACTTATTAATCACTACCGACTTATTACATACCTTATTACATATTATTATTCGCTTACAACTCGCTTCTTGCTTCTGATCTATTACTAATGGCTTATTGTAGAAAGCTCATTATCTAGTTAACATACTGTTATGAATGAAAACTAATGAATGAAGTAGCTAATCCTTTCACATCATTTTAAAACCTGTTCTTTATGTGAATATATACATACAGAATGTGAATATATACATATATACATATATGCATGCAGAAGTTTCCAGCTAGTAACACTTTATATTCTATTGTGATTTATAAAAAAAAAACCTGATAAAATTTTAATCATTATCAGATGTTACAAGATCAGGTGTACAAAATTTCGTTACCTACATCTTGTATTAACATCTGATAATGATTCAAATTTTGTGTCAGGCTTTTTTTATTTAGAGTACAAAATGTCACTGGCCAGAAACTTTTGCACACTGTTACCTAATTATTTATAATATTGAGATGGTTACTTAAAAGTACTGAAAATTTGGTGCCTCAGGGCACCACACAAAATCACAACTATCTGCATAATATTAAAACTATGTGTATATCTTAATAAAGTAGTATGAAACATACATAATAAATCAAAAGCTGCATCTTCACCAAACGTAATCAAGATGAGATTACGTTTACTTTTTCGATTGTATGTTTACACACAGAAATATCTTTTCTGAATGATCATTAACCCATTACTTTTTTGTGACCATTACAATCGTAATTTTTTAAACTATAATCTCGTTTTTTAAGAGAAGTCTATGATAATTTGTATATAGTCAGTTAAAGAAACGTTTCCTTACCTGTCACTAAGTTGTATATTAAAAGTTGCATTTTCAATGTTCTTTTTCTTTTTCATTTCATCGTTAACCTACTCTAGAATTTTGCATATATTAAGTTCGATACTTCAACTTCACTAAATAAAAAAATTAGACATTTCTATGATATTCGATTAACTAAAGAATCATCTTAATGAAATAAATATGGTCAGCAGAACAGTTTCGCAACCGTTTAATAGTTTTGCAACCGTTTTATAATTGTTTACTGAGATAGGAGCATTCTTCTAGATCTGAAAGTATAATCTAATCAGCAAGAAGAAAACTTCCAAAAGTTACAAAATAATCATTCTTAAACGCAGCCAATTTATATTTTGTATTTTGTTATAAGATGACCTTACACGATCAATAATACAGAACAGTGATATTAAATTAGTAATACTGACAGTATTATTGATCATATAAGGTCACCTTAAGAATATACAATAATGGCTTTTAATTCAAATCTTAAATGAAATGAATTATTGTTGGTCATCCTATCATGAAGTTTTATTGTATTAATTGAATCTAATATTGAAAATTACATTGCTAATAGATTATAATAAAATGTGCATTTATTATAACAACTTCAAAAATGATTTAAGAGTTTTGTTGTTTCAACAAGTTTAACAATAATTAGAATCCTTTTAATGAAGTAGAATGGAAAAGTACAATAGATCTGCTTGAAATCCCCCAAAGTTTTTGTATTTAAAATAGAATAAACATATGTTCGAGTATTAAAGAGAGAAAGCGAAGGTACTGAGCGCAAAAAGTTGTAATGTTCTGTGTCGTTTCGGTACAGAGCGAAATGAAGTTGGCCGACTCGCCAAGAGAGTCCTTTAGCCGAAATAATTAACCAGAGATAAATTAAAAAATGTTTTATACGGAATCATTTGTATTTCACTCTATCAAGACGGTAGAGAGATGGAAGCGTTTTGGCTTATAAGCCAAGTTTTGGACAAGCCTGATTTAAGATATTAGAAAGTCGAAGAGAATAGGAAACTAAGCAAGAAAGGGATATTTTACAATGCAATCTTCTTTCGTAATTACAAATTTGATATATACATTTATATTTTCTACTGTGATATACTGACATCATTAAAATACAGCTTTTGCAATATAAAGCTGCTTATAAAACTTCTTCACATATTAGTATATTATAAATACTTAATATATATAATAGCATCAAAAATGTAGATATAATTAATAAAGAATAATATTAATAATACTGTAGCACACAAAAACAAAAGACACTCCTTTGGCATATTGAAAATCAAAATGCAATTATCAGATCTATTCAATTCTATATACAGTACATCATCACGTAGTATAGTTCTTTCATTTTTCAATCTTCTTTTCATTACACTGTTATGTAATTTTTAGAAAAATATAATAAATACCTTTGGAATTCTCTGTGGTTATATCCATTATCCTTTGAACCTATATGTTCTTGCCTTTTTTTAGATTATTGATATTTTTTAATTTTTGATTCCTACATGTAAAATCATAAATTTCTTTTTCTGAAATCTCAAAATAATTTGGCAAATATATAATATCGTATTCGATTGAATTGAATTCAATTAAATTGAATGATGAAGTAGAATTGCCATTTACTTAATTGATTTCAAGTTCTTCCCTTGCAGACAGAAATAATTTCTGTATAGCGTGAGTAGCTTTAACTGAAAATAAAATAGAAAAATAAATGAAATACATAATTAAACAATGATATTCTGAACCTTTCTATTTTTTTCATTCTTTTTTCTGAAAACTTATAATCTCTATTGTGTTGTTTTTCTATTTTATATTTGTTACTTGAATACGCAAATAGCAATATTATTATAAAAACTTTATCACTTGCTATTAGAATTGACTGCAAAGAAAGTTCAGAACTGTTTAATGACATAAGAGAAGCAATATAGAAAATTTTAAATAAATGTATAAATAATGAATAAACTCAATTGCATTTGTAAAAATTACGAACTGTTAACTTTTTGGAACCACAATGGTTTGCTTTTCCAAGCAACACCGAGGATATATGCGGGTATACCAGACACAGTAATAAGAATGCCCATACCAACTTCATATGGTCTTTGGTAGCATGGTACAATAACCAGAAAAGCACATAATGCTACGAATAGTATAGGTATCCATAATGGTATCTGAGGAGAAGAAATTTCAATGACATATATATATATATATATATATATATATATATATATATATACAACACGCGCGCGCGCGCACGCAGCGCACACACTATATATACAGATATAAACATATACAAAAGAGAGAGAAAGACCT
>Ga0157364_1003497_pt1 | contig 15247 bp, 8 predicted proteins | sample AttsexASBM2_FD_111476 | JGI IMG/M metagenome (GOLD analysis project Ga0157364, IMG submission 111476) | Fungus gardens microbial communities from leaf cutter ant in Ribeirão Preto, State of São Paulo, Brazil - Atta sexdens ASBM2 | ecosystem: Host-associated > Fungi > Mycelium > Unclassified ...
AGTGGAAAGGCAATTCTGACTTGGGATGAGATGACATGATGTTCCTTAGGAATTCCAATCCGTCGAGAAAGGAATCTGCATTCGCGAAAGGAATATTTATAACGATCCTTTCGATGTGTATTGTGGACTGAGTTATTTTTCATTAAAATAGACGATCTGGAGAAGTAACGTTACGCTACGTCGCCATTTTGTCGACTGCACGTCGAGAATTTAATACGGCAAAATGAACCGGGCGCCCAGAATGAAATCTAGAAGACCGACGATCTTTCATTAAAACGCGACTTTCACATGTTGCAACAAAACATAGCCCGCGTTTACGCGCGCCAGCACGTAATGGAAAGTGATTGATGATCTTTTATTAAAGCATCTTGCAGCCGCAACGCCGAGTATTTACCACGATGGGAAAACATTGCTTCTTAAACGAGAGAGAAGCGCAGACGGAATGGATTAATTTAAATATGACAATCAGGTTTATTGCAATCAGTTTCTCTCGATCTTGCGTGAATGTGTGATGATGCAATAGATTCGATTAATCATAAAATTATTCACTCAATATAAATTAGGTAAATTAGTGATACCGATTGAATAAAATTACGAAAAAATAATCCGTCAAATAAAAAGAGTCAGAAATATTGGGTATATAGTCTTGATATTTTTGCCAATAACCACCCGATATCCGATTCCTTTCATCATAATTGCGTGCGGAACGATTGATCTCGTTATTTAACCTTACCATGCATTTATTTATTATTTACATATTATATTATTTGAACTCTCAAATGAATCTCCTATACATTATATGCAAAGTGTATTGATCTTTTTTTTTTTATTCAAAAATTAACAATTTACTTATATTTCAAAATTTATTAAAATCAGTATATATGAAATGTGAGATAAATTTTCATATCGAATTATTATATATATAGAAAAAAATAATAGATCAATCTCTTTTTCTTGAAATATATCATAATGACTAAATAAATATCTCATGGCGTTTCGACAGTCGTATTTTTTTCTCATATATATATAAATATTCTGCATTTACTATTTTAAGTGCTACCGTAAAATTAAATAATTAAATCGAGATTCGCACGGCTTTCAAAGGGCGAAAACGGCGAAAACTGCTGCAGTTGGACACGATAGCAGTAGGATTAAAGTCGCGTTACTGTAATATAGCGAGTAGCCAGTAGTAAAACTGACTATTTTAGAGAGCCGTCAACTATTTTAGAGACGTCTCGTCTCTCATCCGACATTTACTGAGTATCCACCGCGGTTTACTAAACTATGTGTGTATAGCGACGACACAACATACTCTCTGTTTCTCTCTATCTCTCTCTTTGTCTCCCTCTCACCGCCTCTCTTGTCGGCTTGAAACCCGTAAGTGCGAGCGTATCTATGTACGACGAGCGAACGTTGTCACCCGCGGCGTGATAAACTGCCGCGCGCTAACTACGCGAATTATTCCAAGTAGATGCCGGTGCTATGCGCAGTACTTGCTGAAGAAGTTTCGCCCGCACATCTCTCCAAGCCCTCGAGCCCTCGGCGCGTATAACGCGCGGCCGGAACAAACGGGGCGTGCGGACGTGCGGCTGTACGACGTGGGGGTGAGAACTAGAGGGTGGTAGTGTGGTGCGGGCATTCCTTGTACTCCCCACCTTTCCTCCCCCTGGTACTATGATCTCACGAGGGTAACCAAAAACGGCTCGGTAATCGCGTTAGTTGCCGGAGGTATCCGAACACCTCGACTAATATCGCCCCCGCCCAAATTACGTCATCGTTTGCGGCTGATTCGAACTATCGGGGTCACCCTCTCGAAGTGCTGGAGAAACGGGCGAGGTCGCTCAAAGAGAATTTCTCGTTCTCACGGTTGGGTGCTCAGTTTATAATCCACCGAGTGTTCCGCACGTTGGCACACGCGTGTTTACGGAGTTTATTAAATAAATAAGAGGACAACCATTTAATCCGCTTAATTATTAAATAACGACAAAGCGTACAGGCGGGGAAGGAGAGTCGCTTGAATTGTATGTTATTTTATGCATTTTGTTGGAAAATAATATAACCGCTGTGAATATAAAATTTGAAATATTTACGCATTGCACTCATTACGTATGTACAATGTTGATTTATTAATAAGATCTTTTGTGGTTAAAATCATTTGGTTTTTGCTGATTGTTTTTGTAAATACTGAAACAGGTATTAATTACATTAAAATTATTTACATTTATAATCAAATATAAAAAATATAATAATATATAAATGTACAATAAAACATAATAATTAAAAAGTATGTTCATGTATGTATACATATCTATATTTAAGGTAATAGATCAAAATTTTATATCTTTTAACTTAAGAGAAGATTTTCTTCTCTTTAAAATGAATCCCATGATGTCAAAAGCTCATGAAAATAGTATCTGCTGAAGGTTAAAGTTTTCGGGTGAGACTCGAGACACTTCAAAGCGGTAAGATTTTCATGCATTTTTCCCAACGATGTTTCTCCAAGAGACCAATCCTATTCTAGCGGTCCCATCACAGTCGATCGATCTAATTGTGGGCGTCGACTCGATTCAGATGCAAATCAGACAGCAAACGAACTCTATTCGTCGTCATGATTCGCGAGCCGACGGAATTCGGCATAAGATGTCCCTAAGAACGCTTCCTCTCTCTCTCTCTCTCTCTCACTCACTCACTCACTCACTCACTCACTCACTCACTCACTCACTCACTCACTCACTCACTCTTGAGAACGAGTGTTCATTCTGCGAGTATGTGTCACTTTACTGTGGCGTAATGTTTCGCAAATATTGGCGTAGAAATCGGTTCCTTTACCTTCTGGCTTGGCCTTCCAGATTCTCGCTATCTGCACCCAGCCTCTCATGCCTTTTTCCCCTTTCTCGTGCTTCTCGCCTGCAGCTGCAGTTGATCTGACTGCAGACGTCCAAATTGGCTCGATACATCCGACGAACGTGAAGCGAGTACATAACTCGATAAGTACACAAAATTTTCCTCGCCGTATCTCTACCGCCGAGAGACGAATATTTCAGCGGGCGCATATCTTTCCATCCTCTTCTTCCCTCGAAACATCTATGCGACATTCGACCCACCGCTGGGAACACATCACGATGACGGCATCGTCGTCGAGTGAGACCTTTATTGCATGTGACGATCGTTGGTCGTCTGTATAGAGTTTCTACCTTTTTTTTTCTGACGAGTTACTATCGCCGCAATAAACGGAACGTACAAAATAGCGAGGTATTATTGAAACTGTTGACTTTACGATGTGACCGGAGTTCACGCCGGATCGATGCCCCAGCCTGCCGCTTATATAATCGTACGTTACCGCGATAAATTCAGGGAGATCGTCGATGGTGCAGGGATCGGCTTTGCATAAGTCATCGATTGCGTGTTACATAACGCGTGAGTCTGTAAATATGCCTGGAGCAGCACGGTAGAATGAAAATGTTCATTTCGATTGATAAATGTTTTTTCCTTCATCAATCAAAAAAAGCATATATTTTTATATTCGTTTTTATGTTTTCGTTTTCACGTTTTGATCTTTCAAGCATTAATGATAAAGATTGATTATTTCCCTCTTTATACACTAAACAAATTATTGCAATTATCATAATACTTAACTGTATCTAGTTATTTTTTTTTTATATTCTCTAAATTCTTTGGAGTGAAATCTCACTCTTAAGAATAAAGATTGAACTCTTGAAAAAAAGTGCCTCAATTTTCAGTCTTTAAGAATGAGAGATTTTATTCTTCAGAACAAGATTCATTCTAAAAATTTTAGAGTGTATTTATAGTTATTTTAGCTATACAAATATAATCAAAGTGGAGCTCCTAACTCCATCATTATTTTACTATGCAATAGTAGTCACAAATACCAAAATTTTTCTCTCATAGTACATATACTAAGCATTTGCAATTTTATTGTGTCCCTCTCTGTGAAATAAGAATCTCTCGCCCTTATAGATTCGCGCCGAACAGCCACGAATATTCTGACGATCGGCCAGCAGATTTTAATATTTGCCATCATATCTCAGCGGGGCGAACTTTCAACGCGAGCTGACTCTCACTTAAAATCACTTTATACGAATCGCAAGCACTTTTTCATCCGTCATCGTTTCGCATCCCTCCTGAGTTCCGAGTCCGAATATGGGCCCTGTTCCCTCGTCCTTTTTCCTCGACCCTTAACCCATATCCCATGGATAACTCGTAAGAATCCATTTCGCCCGTCGACGACTTCTGAAAACGCCCGCATTATTCTTACCGACCTTCGGCCTCTCTTTACATTATCCCGAAGACGTATGGTGTCGGATAACATTTTTCCCAGGTAACGTCAGCAACGTCGCAACTTGCATGCGATGACATAGTGGCCAGCAGTTTCGCGGCGAGAAAGATTTCATAATGCTATGTAAGTATAAGCTAGTTTCGAGTTATCACTGCTTTGTTAACGCTTCATCTGGATTTTAACTCTCTTTTGAAAAGTTGCGAGAGCACGTGTGCGCATCGAATGCAACGGGAATACAGACGGTGAGAGTGGAAGATTAAATTGAAAAATTTCGAGCGGAATCGCATCGCCTGTATCAATTAATTTTCCTTATGAAATTGAGTTTATGAAAGTTATTTCAAAAATAATTTCGCGTGGTTCGTAAAATATGAAGGAAAAATCATGAAAAGCCGTTTGGAAAGCGGAATCGGGAAGAGAGAAGTATCAAACGGCCAGGGGGTATATGTAATATATATATATATATATATATATATATATATATATATATATATATATATACGTACGTAGTTCATTCGTGGAACTATACGCGACCTCAGCAGATATCTAAAACCAATAAAGACCCGCAGACACACTTCCTCGACCACATTGGCGGTTAACGAGCTACTAAGAAATCCGAAGACAGCCATTTGGTGGTTGAAAATTAGATCACTTAGGCTTAAACGATCCTGACGATTGCTCGCGGGAGTTTCCGTAACTTTTAAGTCTAGCCGGACGAAGACACGCTACCGTAATTAGGATTCGATTGTGTTATCGAGGGCGCAAACGCGGAAAGATATTAAAGTAACTCCGATATATACATCGCATTTATCAAAAATTTAATTTATTAAGTACAAATTTTGTACTCTCTACTATTATGAAAAAAATATTAGAAATCTGAAATTATATTTCGTATTAAAAAATGAACTTTTTTAAATCCTTACATTTTTGCCGTATATCATTATATAAAAATTTACAAATAATGCATATAAATAAGACATAAAATGACACAATAACTTATAAAATGCGTATATAAAGTTTTATTAAGAAATAAAAATGATAAATATGTATATGAAGTAATAAATAATAATTACAATCTTCCCACATATATTACAAGTGTTATGACATGAGGTACATATTTCATGTAATGCGTTTATTACATTTAGTGCATTGAATTTAATCTGCGCACTTTGTATGCCTTGGGCATAAAATTCCCGCCTATTAAAAATGTCATATATCTCAAACAAGTGAGATATATAAGATAACAAATTAAATAAAAAATACAAGAAAAATACAAGAAAATACTTTTATTTTGTTATACTTTACTATTCCTCTACACTCATGTATCATGAAATAATCACTCTTTTGCACGTCCTACAGTAATTATTTTATGTAGATTATAATTTATGATGACGCTACACAGTGACAAATCGATTCAACTTACAATAATTTCATTTTAATATTAACAGTAAGAAACTATTAGAAATCATAACACAATACTAATATAACATAAAGGAATGTAACAGAGTAGTTGCGGGAATATTACTCCCACTCGTTCTTTTTTTTCTGATTTCTGCGGCGTAAATCTCAGCGCGACGTATTTGCCAGAGTTATCCTACAGGAACTTTGAGGCGCGCGATTGCATGAAAAAGTAGAGTAGCAAAAGCATTATCGTAGACTCGCATTTTTACATCAAGTATACACAATATTCTCTTGCAATCCGCAATAGAAAGGTAAGCGAGTGCGATAAAGCGCGTTTGTAATTTAGATTTTCATCTATTTTACTATAAATGCGAATATTTGTTATCGAAAATTTCTCAAAGGAACTGATCGCTTTTCCAATATCTCCTCGAGTCACTCGCACGTCCATTAGCAACCACATCCGGCGCGGAAATCGAACATTAATCCGCGGCCAATATCGCGACGATCATAATTCAAATCTCGTAGCCCGATAAAAACAGAACGGTTGGATCCTATTTCATTTCGTGTAAAAAAGCTCTGAAGAGATTAATAGATAAATGGAGACATTTTTATTTAGCAATGCGAGGGAAACCGGTAATCTTTTAAGCATCGAACACAATATAATAGCAAATAATTGTATATATTGTGAAAGATAAGAACGTTTGAACATTGGAATCTTCTCTCCTCCTTTCTTTCTTTCTTTTTCTCTCTACTCTTTCTCTCTGGGCAGCTCTTTAGAAAAGTAACTTCTTCAATTTCCATTTATAGAAGAACAATAAAAACTGATTTTCAATTATTGAAAATTCACTTGTTTCACCTGTATCGCAATCAAAGTAGATTCGCATCGTATCGTTCGAGCACATATTTTCTGTACGAGACAATACAGAATGAATCAGGAAGAGAGAGGCAGGATGGGAAGACGCAGTCTGGACTGGAAGAATTAACGAGGATCGCTGGCGTTACATTCGTTTCTGTGTACCTTGCAATTTCCGGGTGTGCCATAATTAAAACGTCGGCCGCTTTGACTTATCGACTTCGCGCGGTCGTAGGCAAGGGTTGTCCCGCAAGAAAAAGGAGGTACGGATCTCAGATTGAGACAAGACGGAAAAAAAATCTCTCTCCTTTTCGATCGAATCTTCTTTTCACCGAGTTCCGGCCAATCAGCTTGGTTCTGACCACGTTGCCAAGCAGACGCGAAGTAGGAACGAATGGAAAGATGAAAGACGTTGTTGCGGAGAAATGGATATCTTTTCATCATCGAGAGCCTTCTTTCATATCGAGTTCCATTCGCACATCGTCGAAGGAAATATTTTATTTTTCGTCATCGTTCCGCGTCCAATTAGTTTCTCTCTCTCTCTCTTAGTTAAAAATCGCGTACCTCGCCATTTATTAGATACCTGGCTACATACATGGGTCTATTAAAGGTACCTTCGTTATATTAATACAGACAGGATTAAAGTTTTGGATCACTAGAATAAAAATTTATATTTTTAGAAAAATATCAATTAAACAGTAAAAATATCTAATAATTATTATCAATTGTGAAGAAAACTTTATAGCTTTTATTTAATTTAATTACTATTTCCTATTCTTCAATTTTAATGAAATGAAATGAATCATGCAAACAAATACGTCTAGATAGTGCTATTTACAGATCAAGTATCAAAATACTAATTTCCTATAGAAAGTATAGTAAAAATAATTTGTGCATTTGTAATATTGCAAAATAAATAATAAAATTACAGCTAATAATTTATAATTCTGATTACGAAATAAATAGCAATCTCAGCGTTATAATAACATATTCAAATTTATTCATAAATAAATTTATAACAATATTTCAAATAATACAATGAGTATCATCAATTTAAACAAATTGATAAATAAACAAAGACTAGGGCCATGAGCCAAGCTAGATATTTAATGCTATATATTAAGATTCATGTATAAAAACAAATATTTTAACCTCATCGAGTCATTTTCAATGTTTAAATTATAACGTTAAACTACTAAATACAATATTTCGAATAAATAAAATAAATCCCTAAATGCATTAATTCTTTTTTACACGGTTTTTTACATATCTCTTCTTAAGTGATGAAACGGATCGACGGCCAGTAATTTGCAAGGCGAGGTATCCTAATCAGATCAATGATCAATACAAGTAATAGGCAGATTTTTAACAATGTGAAGTATACAGGTGAAGTAATACAGTAATATGTATTAAATTTATATTAACTAATCTTATAATCTTTTACTTATACTAAATAATCTTGTACTTTATAACACTTTTGCTTTTTGAAACATGTTAAAAAATCGAACGTGATTAAATGTGAAATCAGAGTGCATGTAAATATATACAATTTCAGATCTGAATTATTTTGTATTTATGGATCCTTTACTTTTCCAATATATTGTTCTTCCGATATGTTTCTGCCGTTTTATTCAATCCAAGTTGTCGATTGTCACGAACGATTTTATCGAGTTGTAAGCATTTCTGGCTCTCGTATAAACCTCGTTGCAAAATTGACATATTCCACAATACTTGTTACGAAATCCCCATAAATCCAAGGTCGTCATCCAAATACCGCACTACCTCACTCCCCCATTAGTAGCACGTAGCTCGGATAATATAAGGATCGTATTCAAAATCGATCAGCATTGATAGCACGTTCCGAACGAGGAGATAACGCGGAAGGTCTTCGAACTTCTCTTCGTTCCACCATCGTTTCGAATATTCGATTAAATGTATCGGTGCTCTATAAATGTATATCGATGTGCCAAGCCTCATAAATTCCAGGCGATCCTGAAGGATGACACGAAACCCGCTTCTGCTTGTCTCCGTACGTTGCTCGTCGCAAAAACTGCTAGCTGTAAAAATTTAACAAGGGAGCTCCTGGACCGGGTTACAGGATTTGGGAATACCGGTAATGTGCGCGCGCGCGCGCGTGTGTGTGTGTGTGTGTGTATGCGTGTGTGCGTGTGTGTGTGTGTGTGTGCGCGTGCGTGTGCGCGCGCGCGCGCGCGAGAGAGAGAGAGAGAGAGAGAGAGAGAGAGAGAGAGAGGAAGATCAAAACAGAAAGGAAGGAAAAGGAGATAAGAAAAAAAGAGAGAGAGAAAAGAGAGGAAAGCAACTCTCGTAACTGTTCCAATAATGCGAAATGAAGGATGATTCGTGCAACGGAGTGATATTGAAATCCGTTGGAATCCAATATTTATTATTACCCGTGTGGCCCGTATCATTCCGCAGGCAGCTATTGTCGCCTCGATAAAGTAGGCTCGGTATTTACGGTAGTTAGATTGTCGGAATTCTTCGCTCCTGGTATGTCATCGGATTTCCTCGCCAGTAATTTACACGCCGTATAATCACGTCATTGTAACCTGTAAATTTTCAAGTACATTTTCACGTTCTTTATTTCATAATTGCAAACAGTTCGAAATTGCTACCTGAATTATGCTCTATTTTAAAATAATTACTCCTTTGTACTTTCTTTTTTCATTAAGAAATCAATTTGTATAATTAATACAAGATCGATTTTTCTCACAATGGTAATTTTGTAGAAAATGGCCAAGGAATTGCATATATATACAATAACAAAGATTAATTTGCAATATTAATTCGATTTTATTTGAGATTCTAATAATTTTTATAATCTGTAGTCAATTAATCAGTTAATATTAATCTATAAATCTTTTCACTCTGCGTATACAAATCTAGTTTTCAAAGAAGCGATTGATTTATTATAAATTTATATATTAATAATATTACGCTATGATTAATTAATTATGCAATTGTGTCGTATATAATTAATATTTTACAATAATTTAATTAGTCTCAATAAGCGCGTTTCAATATGGTTACATCGATATTAATATTATACACTCAAGTATCAAAAACATTTGCTAGTATTTTATATATGCTATTGTTACAAGTGCAATAGTCACACGGAAGCTGAAACTTTATCATCGCGTTTTAAGCGTTTCTTTCGTCGACTCGTGAACCCGAAACGAGGGCGATGGTAATCCCAGATTTTGTCGGGGAAAAAGAGAGTCGCCGTTGCGTTCTCGGTTCCATTTCGCCCTGTCTCTACATTTGGCATAAAAACTCGCTCACGTACAATGCGCATACGGCCGAATATGAAAATGCTCGCCTGCTTAGGAACGTACTTCGCGTTGCTGGCATACGAAGTGGCATTCGACAAACACTGTGCGGCTTTTCAACTCGCAGGAGTTTCAAGCTCAGCAGGCTTATTCAAATCGACTAACGGCGAGATAGATAGAGAGAAAAAAGAAAGAGGAAAGAAAAACGGAATAGGAACAAGATGGAGAAAGAAACGGAGGATGAAACAAGTTCATTTCCTTGTTTTTCCTCCTCTTCCTCTTCTTCCTCCTCCTCCTCCTTCTCCTCCTCCTCCTCCTCCTCTCTCTCTCGTCGCGTTTATGCTTTCTTGATGAAACACGTCGTGTCTTACGAGAGATGGAGAGATACTAGAACTAGGCTGGACGAGAGCGATTGCTTTAAATCAGAACGACGCTCGTGAATGTCTCATTTTGCTTCCGCCACTCGAATAGAAGATGAAATATTCTTGAAGCTCTGTGTATATGCGATTGAACTATTTCGGACGGACAGTGAATTTAAAAAAGCAGAAATGGACTTTCAAAATGAATTGAGACGAAAGACAATAATGAGAAGAGCAAGCTTTAAATTAAGAACAAATTTTGGTCAATAACACGTTAAATTTTATCTACTGGTTGGCAATGGCAAAACCCACCATTTTATTTCTCGCGAAAAACAGTTTGACGTTGGTATACTATGGTATACTACGGTATAGTATGGTATACTGGAAATATTATAGCATCAGCGGTCTTATAATATAGATTTTTATTAACAATTTGCTTCAAAAATAAAAGTTCGATAGAAAAGGACGGCTAATTTTTCGTTTTAGCCCAAAATCCCGAGCAATCTACTTTCTAAAATGTAGTCGCCTCCAGCAGCGTTTTCCGCATATACCACGGTACTCCTCTCCATCTTTCCCTTTTGCGAGATATCGCTCGCGAATTTCGTTTCGCAGTCGACTCAGGTGGTCTCGGTCGGACAAGTATTTTAAAACCGCGGCGCGACCTCGACGATCGAGTACCGTGCCCAGTTCGCCGGTGGCTCGTTTGAATTTTAGAACGATAGTGGAAACTCGTGTACCTCGCACGACTCGTGAATTTAACTTTCCGGCGAGTGAACGGGTGGGACCGAGTAGGTGATGCCGGGCGCGAATTAATTCACGACCTCCTGACAAACCGTTTTCCGCTAGGTTATATCGTTGTATCGCCGACGTACTTTTCCATATCCTTCTGTCGCGAGTATCTTTCGATATATGTCGGAGGTATACCTTTTATTACCTCGCAAAACACTTCGCAAAACAGACGCGAAACTTGAGATAGATATTTAGACATCGAATTATATCCATTATGAACATATCATGAACTACTCCAATTACGTCATTCATTTTAACCATTGAATACATCGAAGAGAAGTAATGATAACAACCGATCACGTTTCGAAAATAATACGTGGTAGTCTCGCTAGTAGGTTGAAACTCTCATTTCTATTGCGATCGGCTTTCCATGAGAGGAATTTGGAGAACACACTCCGTGACATACAGCGAATAGATATCGAGAGACTCGGAGAAGAAAGAAAGGAGAAGAAGGATGGTGGATAAATGGCACGAGATCCCAGACGAGGAAAATGAGTTCGATGACAAGGAACATGAACGATGGGCGCGACAGTGGTGTCGGTGAATTTGAAAATAAAATTTGACGTTTTTATTGAAATCCGAGGACGGAGTACCCGCGCCACATCGTGTCACCAACGCATATATACGTGTAATCTCTCACGTCGGTGAGAGAGGATTTCGAGGGGGTTTAATAGCGTAGTTACGAATGATGGATCTTAACTCGAACGTAACCGTCTACTGGATATAATCCATTAGCGTGCAATTCACTCGCGGAGATAATAATGTGGTATATTGAGAATATTTCTTTCCGTGTCAATCTTCAAAGCGGAAAAAATGATCGGCTCATGAAGTCGAAGAATGAGAGAACAGTGGGAAAAGGGTAGTTGACAGATAAAATCAAAGACTTGACTCCAGTTGAAATTCCATCGCGATGGAATATTAAATTTGGCGAATTGTCATGGTATTATAAAGTCGCGCAACTTCGCTCGTTACGGGTGACAAATAAACGGAAAAACTTTTCCCTTTCGAGTGTCCCTCTCTAACAACATCGCGACTTGCTGATTTCAACTTCTTGACCTAGTCAACCGACGTGCGAAGCGACGTTTTCGGGATTTCGCTTCTTCCATCGTGACCTGATTTTTCTTTAGCATTATGGAATCGAAAGTTGTTATCTCGTTTAAGGAAATCCTATAGTCTTCTGTTTATCGACTATGCACAATAATTTTTGTGTCGCAATTTTTTTTCTTTTTTTTACAGATTTGAAAATCTTTTTCTCGAATTAATGTATAGACTTTAATACGTATGGTAGAGTTTATGCCGAAAATGGAACTAATTTTTGAAATTATAATCTTTATCATTTCTTAGTCTATTATAAAACATTTGCTTCACGGAGAGAATTTTTTCTTAGAATTTACCTTGAAAATATGACAGTTGTGAGACAACATTGTATTTCAAAGAATTTTAAATGTAAATCTCTCTTATTCATTAATAAAACTACAATAAAGTATAAAATAAGTTTGATCAATTTTACTGAAGTGCATGGTAAAAATCTTTAAAATATTGTATTGTAGGTACCACAGTTTACCATATTTTCAGGATAAATTTTAAAAGAAAATTCTCTCTTCGTGTTGATTTAAAAACTTTGCAATCTGTACTTACGAAGTTATAGAGAGAAGAGAGTTCATAGATTAGTAATTTAAATGAAAAAACAATGTCGAGTTCTTATAATTAGATGAGGGAATCTGATATATTATAAAAGATATCAAAACTAATGTTAAATATCAGTTTCAGAATCCAGAAAAATCATGTTTGAAACAAATATTCTAGAAATCCTATAAATTCTGTACCCGATTTGGGTCAAAAAGATATTTGGCCATTTTAATTTATTGTTAGTAACAAAATATCTCGAAAACAAAGCATTCAAAAAACATATTTCAAAAGTTGTAGGGTTTGAAGAGGATCATCAGAATAGGCTGCTTAGATTTTAGGTCCGGGACCTAAAATTTTTTAAGCCAATAGCAAAAGTGGCCAATAAGTTTCAAGAATATCTATTTTAAACGTGACTTTTTGGCTGGTAACATTTATAATTTTTAATGTCACTTTTGCAATGTAACACGTTTCTAATTTAATACGACAACGCATTATGAAAATTTATTTACCGCGTAAATGATACATGCGATATTAATATAATAGTATATAGTGTAATGTATCAATGACACGTAAATATGTGTGAAAATCCTATTAAATAAAATAGACGACTTTAAGATCCTCTTAAAAGGGAAAAATTCGCGTGATTCGATCATTTACGTTCGCCTTTCTCGATAAGCAGGGAAAGTGGGACCGGAATCGCAGGCATGAAATCACAGGCCCTGTTTAGCACGTCGATTTAAGCGCTTGTGTTACGTAGGTAGTAATTGCTTGAGAATCGATTTGGCCGCTTGTACTCCAGCGACGTCGCGTCGCCTTAACCGATACCATACGCCACGAACGATGATATTCCTGTCGATAACAATTTAGCCTCAATACGACAGTCTGAAACACGTGTCTTTCCCGACCGCTATAAGTTCAAACGAAAGCGATGAAACAATACGGCAACGATATGATACAACATATCGACGTATGCAATTTGAAGCACAAAGACGACGCTGGATCGTATAAAGAAAAGTGGAGCGGATTCTCTTATCGGGCGAATCGGAGCAACGACATAGTTTCAAATTCTTTTGTTCAGTTTTGCAGACATACTATACTATGCGTTTCTAAGATCCTCTCTCGATATATTTTGCATCATCTCGTATATATAATTTAGACTTTCCATCACATTCGTGTTGCGGTCGATAACTTTAGTCGGCTTGTATAACGTCAGCTCGCCTGTTCACGTCGCGTTTAAGTGCCGAAAATGTGACGGGAGAGAATTTTCGCATACGCATGTCTCTCAGAAGAAATGAAATGAAACACGGCTAGGCGAGCCGTGATACTATTGTTATGCAGTTAAACGACAAGGTAATCCGCGCGACGGCGTGTACAAGGAACTCGAGAGAGACGGCATCTGCTTATTCCTATGCGGTTAATGCACCGTGTAACGTAATACAGTTAAAACGAGATATACACGATTAAATCCCCGCTTTCGCAAAAATCCCAAAGTGATTTCAATTAATCATCCGTCCCGAACCCGGAATTTCCGCGTTCAACGTGACCGTCGCCGCGACGCAAAAATTTACGAAAAACGAGCTGGAACATGACAAACGATCCGTTAACTTCTCGTCCTCGTTTTCTTCACTTGATCGTTGCCTTCATGTAGCCGTAAGTGATATATATTCGGGAAGAAGTGGCGGGGTACAGATCGTTTCCGCGCGCGGAAGATAAATAATCTTTTGGAAATATGTGGCGATATTCGTTTTCGAGTGCCGAGGGCGGCGGAATAATAAGCGAATATTTTCGTGACACGTAATTTTCTCTGCGAATGCCATCTCGATGTACGATCTCTGCCCTACAGGGAGTTAGCCGGAATCTCGATAACCGCGCGACCAATCTGCTTGAATCTGCAGGTCAATAGGTCAATTCTCGTATAACAATTTTATACATTCCTGTGGCAAACATCCTCAGGCAAAAACCGTTTTTTTCGATCGAGGAGTATCCCGATTATCGGCGATGAAATTTTACTCTTGTTTAAAAGCATCGTAATAATAGGGTTGCCACAAAACTGAGAATCAGGGAATAGGGGAAATATCGAGAAAATTGAAAGCGGTCAGAAAAAATTCAGGGAAAAGTCGAGAATTTTACAAAATTTTCTGATTAAAAATTCATAGTTTTAAAGAAATTCGATATGCAGTTTTGAAATATCAAATTAACAATTAAATGTAAACAGTGTCAACAACATTAATAATAATTTATATTGTTCTGTTAAATTGTTCTGTAAAATATTTAATGATTTCCAAATCAGAACGAAAATACAAAAAATTTTATTATTGGAAAGTCAGAGAGAAATTTATGAAATTTTGTTTGGAAATCGGGGAAAAGTTATAAAATTTTCGGGCGGAGAATTTGTGACAACTTTGAATAACATGAATACTACGTGTCTGCAGTATTATACTTGCCTTTAAAACGTATCCTCTATGTTTCATACTTCATTGAACTTACATATTTCATTGCGTACTGTAATAAAATAATAATTTTAATTACATCACTCACACACACACACACACACACACACACACACACACTCACACACACACACACACACACACACACACACACACACACACACACACACACACACACACACACA
>Ga0157364_1003498_pt1 | contig 15244 bp, 6 predicted proteins | sample AttsexASBM2_FD_111476 | JGI IMG/M metagenome (GOLD analysis project Ga0157364, IMG submission 111476) | Fungus gardens microbial communities from leaf cutter ant in Ribeirão Preto, State of São Paulo, Brazil - Atta sexdens ASBM2 | ecosystem: Host-associated > Fungi > Mycelium > Unclassified ...
CGCACGCACACACGCACACACGCACACACGCACGCACACACACACACACACACACGCACACACGCACACACGCACACGCACACACACGCACGCGCGCGCGCGCGCGCGCGCGCACACACACACACACACACACACACACACACACACACACACACACACACACATCTTCTTTCGCCAAGTCCCAGTCAACTCGCCAAGTGACTTCGATGAGTGCAACAGCAAGATTTCGAAGCAGTGGAAGGAAACTGGTTATACTCGGCCGCGCGACAGCAGCGGTCGCAGGCATTTTACGCACACACCCTTTCGCGGGGACAACCCCGTCAGGGCTCGTCGCGAAATACTCCTACGCGATCGAGGCGTAACGAAAGAGAATTACGGGGGCTGCAATTAAACGAGAAGCGAGAATTAAGCGAGACGCGCAGGGACGCGTAAATCGCAATTACCACGATCCGCGCGTCGCTACGCGAACGCGCGACAATTATCCCTCTTTACGATTATCGCGTGATATAAATTCATGAAACTTACGAGCATAATATCGATAAAACGCCGATATCCACTCGTTTTAATTTGCGCGCAGCGATAAACTCTATAAAATTACCGACGAGGAAGATCAGGTCGCTGTCGCGCGGTGAAAAGTATACCGTGTAACAACGATCGACCGTGTCCGTGACTATACTTTCTTGCGAGGCTCCCTCGGGGAAAAACCCAACTGAACTGCTCGCTGATCGAGTTCCTTAATATTTATGCCTATTAATAATCGGTACAACGAGCGATGGCACACACTATTTGTTCACGAAAATAATAGTTCTGTTAAATTATCTAAAAATGTAATTATATAGGTACAGATCTCTGAAGATAATTTTTGAATCACTAAATTAATTTTGTACGACTCTTATTGATGGCTAGATTTAAAACTAGCATTAAAACTTTTCACGTTAATTACTATCAACTTTTTAGTTTTCTATGTTATTTTGAGAGTTCAAACGAAATTATTTCTAGATATATCTGAAAATATTTCAGATGTATCTGTATCTGAAATTTTTTGAAATCTCAAAGGCAAAATCTTCTTTTCATGATATTTCGCATTCGGTTGACCATAATTTCTTAAATTCTTCTACTTTTTGTTAATTGTTAGCGATTCCTATATACAAGACGATATAATTAGTCTTTCGTGAAATCTAATCTCTCTTTTCAACATATTTTAAAAAAGATAATAAAAAAATTATTTTGTTAAAGTACTTAAAAATTTAGATAAATACAGATCTAAAAATAATTTTATCGAACAATCAAAATAATTATGTAAGATTCAAGTATGATAAACAATGTTGCAAAAAATATTGATATTTTAGCAATCAGTTTTTTTTTAGTTCGTCCTACATAATTATTTTGATGGCTCAACAAATTTATTTTTAGCTATTTTTATCTAGTTGTATTTAGTTAAATTTTGAAATACGTCGATGCAGTAAACTGTTCTTTCCATGTGTAATGGAATTGTATCAGTATTTCTATCAATGTCATTAAGAAAAAAAATTAAAGCTGTCTGTCTTAAGCAGTGATGAGATCTGAAGGCTAAATAAAAGCTTTAAGATTTAAGAAATTGATCAATCATAATCAATTAATCTCCTCAAATTCGACTGTGATTAGACAATTTCTTTAATGCTTAAAGCTTAAGTTTTGCGCCTTAAAATCTCATTATAAACGCCGCTTTGGAAGCAGATTGATTGCGGCGTTTTCGGCCGGAAATATACCTGTATAAGTTGGTACGCCCGAGGCAGAGAAAAGATATATAACCAGATTTCTTATTTCCGAATCGAAACTGTTATTAAATCAACCTTCTAATGCGCCAAATCTGAACTCGACAGCTGAAAACAAGCGGCCGTTCCAAATCGAATACACTAGCCGTGCTCTTTCCTTGGCCTATATAGACATCCGGAGCTCAACGAGAACAGAAATTATAAAAATAATCCGTTGTGTGCTGCGGACGGGATAAACGTCCGGTGGTCGCGGAATACGTCGAGCGTGAAACGCGTTTTCCAGCGCGTTTATAGAACAGGCATACTTGGCCGTTCGTTCGATAGAAAGCGAGGAATCCGCTTGCCGCGGAAGCGAGCGAGCGAGCGAGCGCAGCGGCAGCTTACGAGCCGCTTGCGGCTTTCACGATTATGTTTGCCGCTTGTGCGAAAGTCAATCTCGCAATCATCGACTCGCGCGGCGCAATCGCGAGCCTCGAGACATGGTATGACGTCGGTGCTAGGTCGCACAAGATTAATTTCTGACAATTCCGATGAGTTTACGATTTCTGACCCCAATTCGATTTCAGCGTGATGTGCGTACAAGACGGATCTTTCGCCGATTCTTGCACGAAAAGAACAATTTTGCTGAAGTACTAAAAATTTAGCTAGATACAAATCTAAAAATAATTTTGGACCATCAAAATAATAATGTAGAAATCTTAAACATGATGCTGCAAAAAAGTTTGGTCTTTAAGCGTCCTACATAATTATTTTGATGGTCCAAGAAAATTACTTTGAGATCTGGATCTAACTAAATTAGATTAGATGCTTCAGCAAAATCTTTTCATAATGAGTGAGCAAGAATCTCTGGCAAAAATAATCGGAGGTGCAAGTCGACCATAGAAAGAACGATTTTTTAATATTATATTGAAGTATTTACATAAAAATTTAGATACAGAATAAATAACTTTGATAGCGCTTTGACGCGATCAAAATAATTCTGTAAGAAACTCAAATACGATAAACAATATTGCAACAAATTTCAACAGTCACTTGAACGTTCTATAACACATAATTATTTCGATAGTCTAAGAAAATTATTTTCAGAATTGTATATAAATTTTTAGAAACGTAGAAGAGCAAGTGGTAGAAATGTAAACGAAGCTTTTAGAAGGCGAAAATTGAGACGAACGAAACATAAACGAACGAAATATAAAAGAAGCGTAAACATCTCTTTTACGTTTCGTTATCTCATTTTCACCTTCTATAAGCTTTGCTTACATATACTGCTCACTGCATTCTCCTCTTACATTCGACTTACATTCCGATTTTTATTTTCGCCAGGGATATAATTATTTGGTATATATTCAAACGCGTGAACTCAGCGAAATTATACCGGTTTCATTCTCCTGCCGATACCCGTTTTCACAAAGCAGCCGCGGGATTCCCCGAGGACCGGATCTTTCGCGTAGACGTCTCGACGAAACGTTAAAAATGTATTCCTCGACCTAACTACAATTCCCCGTTCGTTTTTGGGCGAGAAAGTCGTAAGTAGAGATTGGGGAATTAGTTGCGCATCAACCAATTGATTTTAATTACGTGTTTACAGACACGCATCGTATGAGCTAAACAAGCTATCGCATTTCGTCATCTATAGAAAAGATGCGTTTCCAACGTCTATTGTTATTTAGCGAGGAGGGAGAGACGGGAACGTTTTTGTTATCGCCATCCGATGCCACGGCAAATTTTAAAAATTTGCCTTTGGATCTTCCTCGGGGATCGCCCTCGAGCATTTGTTTCGCGTGGAACGGTTGCTAAAGAAGAAACGAAGAGCGAGAGAGCATTATGGCGCGAGGGGGAGAGACAGTTACGACATCGACATCGGTCGCGGGCCGCGAAACGCCACGCTCTCATACGATATATACGACTATACGATATATAGATAGTTGAGAGCAAGCGTGGCAAAGCAGATAGCGCACTAGTTTGTTATGAAAGATCTCGGATTCGGTTCTCGCTAGAGTCAAAATATTTCATACACTCGTATCCTTTCTCTCGGAAAGAAGTAGTAACCCATTGAAGGAGAGTATCTTTATTAAAGTCTTGTATCCACGATGCTAGAAATCGGTCCGAGACTTCGGATGAAGAAAGAATTGACCCAATCGCAATGGTCATATGATCAAATTGTTCAAATGTGATTTGTTAATTTCTTTTCTGTCTATTTTTTCTATAGCATCATGAACATTGGACTTAAAAACACTTAACTCTAACAAAATTTCGTTCGGAATCGATGTTAAACAGTAAATCCCATGTGATATGAATACGTATCAGCGTGCGCACCACAGGCATATGAGAAAAGTCACGCTCGGTCATGAGCAATAGGATTAACAATAAGAAGAAGAAGGTTAATATTTGCAACATTTTTTTGCAATTATTCCCATTTTCATTTACCCTTTTTTAGTGTGAGTGTAGTGCAACAAATAATGCACTGGTCTGCTATATTAGAGATCCCAAGTTCGACGCTTGTAGCTTCTCTCAGAAGGCAACGGGCATTTAGCGGACTAACAGTTAAGCGCTCGCTGTTATTGGTGTATTCTTTTAAATCATCCAATCAATATTGTAGATCTAAAAGAATACATCAATAGCAGCGAGCGCTCACTCAACTGTGAGTGAGCTGTGAGTCCGCTGAACGCAACCAATGGGACGCATCCAGAAGCACGACCGCTCACTAAGCGCTCAGTAAGCTCTTGCATCTGATTTGGCATATTCCATTAGATTTAAAAATATAGATCAAACAGATACAAATAAAGCGCTCTATATCCAAGTAGCGCATTTCTTTAATCCAAAATGCCGACAGCCTTCCTATTAGCTATTTCCATTGTCATTTGTGACCCAGTTTAATAAGCGCTTAGTATTATGTCTGTACTCCAATAAGCACTTAGTATCATTGATATAGCGTATGGTTAGTCAATCAAAATTGGAGAACCTGTGCGCTATTTCGTTATATAGAGTTTTGTAGGTACAAGAGCTCATTGAACATTCAGTGAGCTCGTCGTACTTCTGGATACACCTAACGATAAACCATCAAATAATATCAAGGGACAAACCACTGACCAAAATTGTATACATCAATGCCTACTGATGCCCGAATAATACCCAAATTTTATGTTCCACTAATATCCTAATAATGCCTGCTAATGCTCATTAATGCTCTAATAATGTTCTAGTAATGTCCATTAATGTCCTAATAATGCCTTATAATATCTATTAATGCCCTGCTTCATATCATTTATTATAATACAATTCTCTTAAGTAATGTCCAGTAATGCCCCAAATGTATACACCATAATGTTCTCAGTTTACCTCTTGAGTAGTATACTTGCCTAAGAAACCTCTCTATCAAAAATTGCAGTTCGGAATCGACGTTTAAATTATAGATCTTCATACCTTATGTATATACAATTAACATGCATCAACGCACAGATAGGTATACATGAGAGAGGCGCTGTAATAGCGTATGGCACTTGAAGAAGAAGATACCTGCACTGTACATGCGAGCGGCAGAATTTCCGACTTGCGTTCGCGAAAAGTCCGCGGGGCCGACTTTCCCGGGCTCGGCGTTCGTAACAAATTACGAGGACTTGCTGCACTCTCGCAATAACGAAATGTCCCCATATAACACAGATTATTCCAACAACATTGTAATGTTTCAACAATATACAGAAGCTATGCTACATTTTGCAGTGTATACAATATATAGGTACATTATCTTCGTGTCCAGATTTATATTATTAGAATGCCAATCTTTCATGAATATTGCAATTCATTTCATCAAGACGAGGAGCAGCCTGATATTGTTTCAATAATATTGTAATAACATTGCAACATTGTAACAATGTTGTAACAACATTGCAGCGTTTCAGCATGAATATTACAACATTGCAACGTTCCAATAATATTGCAGCAATGTTGCAACATTCTAGCAATATTGCAACAATATTGTAATGTTCAGGCAATATTGCTGCAACATTATAGCATTCTAGTATTGCAGTAACATTGCGTTCATTCCAGCAATATTGCAATATATTTCAGATAATATGCATATCCAAAAATATCATGAAGACATCATATAAAGATGTTTTTTAGGTCATAAATATCTAATAGATATCTAAAATATATCGTAAGAAGATCTTATATGCATTAGGCCTCTTTATCAAAGAACTTTCTAAACTGATGCACACGGTGCAATAATTGAAACAAATATAATAATAATGTCTTTCACTTCAACTGATCGTACCATGTGTACCAATTTAAAGAGTTCATTGAAAAGAACAGACTTACTGCAACGTTGCAGCAATGTTACTGTAAGTTTCTGCGCTGTATGGATCCGCATATGAAATAGAAAAAAGAACGCGTGGAGTTCCAGCAACGACGAGACCACGAAGAGGCTCGTGAATCGTTCACAGTTGACTTCGCGAATCGTATCGTCATTCGGGCAACGCGGCGTGCGAGCAAGACTCACTTTCACGTCACTCGTTCGCCCATTCTCCTTCCTCACGCCTTCCAGCGAGAATGTATCTCACGTAAGCAAATGTCGCGCTCGCTCAACGACGACGACAATAATGATGATTGAGGATGACGACGATGACGATTGAATCTGTTCAGAATGGCATTTTTACCATCATTGATCACGCATTACATTTATACGCATATGTTTAAGTTTCGGATGTACTGCTTTATACATCTATTTATATACTTCTGTTTATTGTACGTTTTAAATCTCAAGGAATCGCTCCATTTCCGCGCCACGATAATCATTAGAAAGTCCTCGCAATCCGCACAGCAACTTGCAGCAACATTGCTGGAACAATTGCAATGACTGCGTTTAGTAGAAAGAGCAGCTTTGCAACTGTTCTACTGTAAAATTCTTGAAAATGATTGGTTTGTACATTTAGATCCAGCAAAGAACTAAGAGCAAAATTAATATCCAAGAAACACAAGTCAAGTCAAGAGAAAGTTAAAATGATTTTATTTTGATGTCGTTAAAAATAAAAAAATGATATTTGATTACAAAATTTGACCGCTTATAGATTAATAATCAAAATAAAGTTATCCTGATTTTTTATTGACTTTTATGTATTCCTTGAGTATTAAAAAATTTACAATAGTTGCAAAGCTGTTTTTTTTTCTGTTGAATGCAATGTTGCTGCAACATTACTGGAACGTTGCAATGTCGCTGTAATATTGCTAGAATAATCTATCGAGAAAACCTCCTTTCTTGCAGCGATCGTTCTCCATATGTCACGCACGGATTTCCTAGGATCAGGCGATTTCCCGCAGGTTAGGTTCTCTACGTACCTCTCGAGTGACAGCGCCTGGCGAGCACGTCGCCTCGCGACCGCCTCCGCCGTTCTCCACCGCCTACAATATGGTTCACAGACTGATTCGCAATAGGCACTCGCGCTGCTCGTCACCGCGCTCTCTCCTATCCATAATCGGCGAAAGTAGCGTTGGCTCGCAGTAAGACCGTGCGATTTTCCACGATTAATTTCTGTAAAACTATCAAAAATACTCAATGACACGATCGACGGACACTATCATCGGTAAAAGAATCGATAGAGTTCTATTCGAACGATCCTCGCATAAAACCAAGTTCTCCTCGCGACGGCCGCGGCTGTCGACTATTCGCGCGAGCGAGCGAGCGAGTGAAATGAATGTACGATCGAGGGGGGAGAAAGAGAGGAAACGCGCGGTCCGCGGGGTGCCTCGTTAAGTAAGGCGCGCGCCTTTATTCGGCCGTGCCCGCTCGCCCAAGAGCCTGCAAAAAGCCTCCTTCGACGGCGTATCGCCGTTCACTGCACTGCTCCACTGCTGGTGGACCGCCGCGCCGCAGCAGACCTTGCGCCTCGACATCACCGCGAGTGAGAGTCCACCCAGGACGTTCACCATGTTGGTGAACAGTCGAACGGCGCATGCGTGTACCACCCCCTTTGATTCGTTGCCTACCTTCACCGATGACGTCAAAAATAGGACAAGGAGCTGGTGGCCTTTGCTACAAGGCGCGCCGCTAAGGGAGTAGGGGGGCGGAGGAGGAGAGGAAGGGGGGAGGAGGAGAGGAGGGCCACTGAACTGTCCCTCGATGTCTTCTGTCTCGATCTCACCTCTCTATCTCTCGGTTTCTCTCTTCCTCCCGCCGCCCTCATCATTGGCGGCGGTCACTCGGCAGGACCGAAGACGGCTAACTGGCGGTTTAGCGATGAGGGAGGAAAAAGATACGCTTGAATTGTAGGAAGGATTGTAGGTGTGCGGAACAGGCGATTGAAGCGAAGGAATATACTTCATATAAATTGAATAATTTATTAAATTAATTTTTTTACTTAAAAAAAAATAAAGTTGAAGTTAAATTTAATGAAATATAACAATTCATGTAAATTAAAAATAATTAGTTAAATGTATTTTTTTGCCTAAAAAAGTAAATTTAAGTTGAAGTAAATTTAATATGGCGTATTTTAAATGTATATAAATTATTTCTTTCAAGAGCATTTTGTAGAAATTATATTTGGACGAAATCCAGCTGTATTATCTATTCATACATGTGACATCTCAGATGGCGAACTCGATATTCTACGAAGAGGATGGAGAGAACCAACGAGTGATGCTGGTCCCCACGAACTCGCGATCCGTTTCTTCTCTATTCTCCAGCCTTTTCTCTCTTCTCACTAGCGAATGGAGGGGGCTATGGGAGCCATGACTCTTCTCTCATTGAAGTTTCCTTTTTTAAGAATATTTATAGCAAAATTGTACAATACTTTTAATAATTCTAAAAATTCTTACTTAATAATAATTTTGATATTCCAAAAATATTTTTAATTTAAGAAACTCTTAGATAAAAACATAGATTCTAATATATTATTTTTTTATGTTAATATAATTTTAAATAAAACAAGTAAATTAATAATATAAATAAAACAAATTTTAATTAAAATATATTTTAAATAAAATTATTTTAAAAAAAATTCTAGCTATGAATTATACATTTAAATGATATTGTTTCAGTATAATCAATTTAATATAATAATAATTTAAATAATAATTTAATATTTTATTTTTTCATATTTGACCTTAAAAAAATTTGTGACGCGCCAATGGTCCCTCTTGATAAATTTTTGAATTGTCTATGGTCTCTTTTCACAGAAGGCCTCATCAGCTGTTCTTTACCTCATTGTCTTACCACCTCGCGTCACGTACGTGCATGCTTGCATGTGCACGTACGCGTCGTTCGTCCGCATTACAAATTTTTGGTACCGCCCTGTTTTGGTGCGTATCCACGGAGGCAATAGACAAATATAATTTTGGAATCAAGGTAGCGATCATGTAAGCCCAATTTTTACAATTGTGTAAACGTAGTTGTAAATGATTGTAGTTGTAAGAACTGACTAATCATAGTTGAGAAGAATATTTGACTGTAATGGCCAATTCTTAATCCTAAACAATAATCCTATACAAACATATAATATTCTTAAAATATTATATAAATATTATATAAATATTATTTATCCTTTGTAACATTCATGTAACATTCTAAGAATATTATATCTTAGAGAAAAATTATTTAAATTAGAACCATGACATACAAAAAAAAAAACTTAAGCAGTAAGACACAAACTATGTTCACTTGATGCTACAAATGTTTCGAAGCATCTTTTGACTGGTCAATCAAAGTTAGTAAAATTCTTTCTTTCGATTGATCAATCAAAAGCATTTGTAGCGACAAGTGGATCGCATTCGTAAATAATATAAGGAAATCAACATGTTGGATTGATTACTATTTACATTATGGTCTCTGTGATTGGCCCATTCACTTACTTTACATTACGTTTTTTTGAATGCCATAGCCCTAGCACAACTATGCTTACGCAATTGTTAAACGAGCATAACTTTTCCTACAGCACGAAATATATATTGCAATATTTTAATAGTGGGTCATATTACAAAAATTGCAGCAATATTGCTGCTATATTAAAATTTTAATATTTTATTGGAAATATTGCAACAATATTGTGAATTATTATAATTTTAATGACTGTATTCAGTAGAAAAAACAGCTTAATTGCAAATTGTTGTACTCTTTAATATGATTATTGATTTATAATTACACATTTATAGTTATATAATAGTAAGGAACATTCAAGTAAGGAACTAAAGATAAGACCAATCATGTCAAAGAATTTTAAACAATTGCAAAGTATATTTTAGATTGTGCTAATCAGTACAATATTTTAGCAATAAAACTAGATTAATTATTGAAATATTGTAACAATATTTCTCTAAACATTGCAATAATTTTGCAGCTGTATTTTATTTTAACAGACATTAAAAATATTCCCCTAGAGGAAAAACGTAAAAAGTGAAATTTTTTATTATCGAAGTTAATGGGAAAACTTTTCATGTTTCTTTCAGGGAAAAAGTTATATGATCAGTACCCTGATTAGAGAGCGAAGTCGTGACAGGCGTCCAGTCATCAAGGCGAACATGCAGAATTACTCTCGTTCTCTTTAGTCTCTTTAGATCTATTTTTTCTGGCTAAACTAACTGGTGTACACTTGTACTTAAAATGAAATAAGTATGTATGTATTTTTAAGTATGTATGTATATGTATGTATTTTTAAATTTGGCGAAAGCGAGATAGAAAGTTTTAATGCAATATATTGCAGCGACAAACAACAGGCATTGTATCGAACAATTTCCATGTCTCGGAAATGCAAGGGACAACGTATGGCGTTCGTGTCTCATCGATTAAGAACAAGCGCCTACTTTTGCTACTTCGTCAAGTGGAATATCCGGTGGTATCGGATGAATATTAATTAAAAATTCTATGTTCTTAGTCCGCGCGTAGCTTTTAGATTTTATCATTCCGTTCAAATCGGGATAAATATAAAAAGAATTTTTAATTGATATTTAATTGATTTATTATGCATATAGAAAGTATTAATTAAATATAAAATCAATCTCAAGAATCCGAAAAATTCTTGGCTTAGCAGAATTTCTGTTATTTTTTTCTAATTCGTATGTATTGTGTAAGGCCATTATGTTAATGAAAGATTATTTTAAATTATTTTTGTTTATTTGTGGATTTTTAATGAATTTCTAACTTCTAAATTAATATTTAATAAATCACAAAAAGGTAGAGGACTATTCTATCCAGTTTAGCTGAAAAAGTATTACATTTATTATTGAACAAGCTATATGTGTACATATACATCGCGTGTGTATATAACGTAATTCATAGTGGCAGTATTAATAAAAAAAAAAATAAATTGATGTCTTCGAATTTTATTAAAGCATATGTAAATACAAACAAAATCAAGCTACAAGAGCACTAGCTGTTGAACTTTCGTATTTCCAATTTGGCGGCAGAGATCCTTTTGCCTTATAATAACGCGCCAACCTGTGAATTCTCGACTCGACGAGAATTAAACGGAATTTTGAATCTTTATCTTTGCGATTTCGCTCCAAGTGTTTACGCACAGCGACGGCCTTTTTGATCAGGTAATAGAGATCCTCTGGTAGATCGGGAGCCAGACCCATGCTCTTTACAATGCGTAGAATCTTATTTCCTGTACGGAATCGTACTTGTGCTACTCCATGTGAGTCACGAAGTATGACACCTATAAAAATACAAAATATGTTATATGTTGTCTTATATACGTTTTTTTTGTCATTTTAATAATTATCAAACTTGTTATTTTACAAAAGTATCAGTGATGACCTATTGTGAAGTGACAAATGATCAAATTCACATCAAACATCACTTATAATCTTGCAAACATATTTGAGAGAATCAAATTAAAAACTCTAAGATCCCCTGATAGAGTTTGCTTTCAAATATATTGATTTCTTTAAATTAACAGCTAGTAAAGCTTTTATTAGCAGAAATAAATGTATATCAAAATTACCAATTTGAGATGGTGTATGTCCTTTTTTTGCTAGCTTGTAGATAAGTTCTTTGCAATCTTCTGGTGTTAGTTTCAACCAAGTTGGTACACTTCGTCGGTAAGGAAGTGCCGACTGAGATATACCTTTTCTAAAAAATATAATATGCCATCATATAATATTTAGGAAGTAATTTTTCAGAAGTATTGCATGAAAATACTAAAACTATATATTGTATAAAAAAAAATGAATAACGATAATAAAAAGTTAAATAATGATCAGTTATTGATATAAAAAAATAAGTTGTTTATTATTAAACATGTTTCTACTATACTATTAAAGATTAACAAAAAAATTGACATTGTCAGTAACTTGATTAAATACTCGTGCTTGACAAATGTTTCACTGACATTGCAGTTACAGGAAAATAATGCCATAATAAAATCGCGGTCACACCATGCGTACACGTGATAGGTTATGTATTTTCGTAAAAGCAGTGTGCTTATAAAGATACATGGCATATAAAAAAGCCGAATCATTAGATCGCTCAACAACTGTAAATTATAAATTATAAAGCTGACAGAATAATTGATCGTTCGAATGAAAAGAACGGAGTCACAAACACTGGATGTGCACACAGACAGAACATCTCGATGCTTATGGTATAAGATATATTCGTCGACAAGGATCTTGATAAATTGCGAGCATCGCAGCGAACAGAAAATTAAAGAGATTACATCGATGATAAATATTGTTATGGTAAATATTGTTATGTTACCCATGAGAGTGCATACGACCCATCTTGTCAGGATTTTTTCAACAACGTCCTCCACGAAAGGAAAAATGAAAGAGGACGGCGAGAGAAGATGGCGCCCTCCTTCGGTTAACAAAAAGCCGAAAACACAATGGGCGCGTTCAAGTCGACAAAGCGGCTAGGTCTGCTCGCCGAGCTATTAAACATGATTAGTTGGATCCACAGATAAGAACCAATCATGCTCATTCACTCGGCAAGCATGCCTAGCCGCTTTACCGTCTTGAACTCGCTCAGTGACTACGTTCAGTAAACTTAACAGTTGAATGAGCGCTCGCTGCTATTGTATTCTTCCAGATCTATAATGCTAATTGGATAATCTTAAAGAATACAATGGGTGCGATCCACTTTACGCAAACGCTTTGAAGCATTCTTTGATTGGTCAATTCGTAAAATTCTTTTTTCTAATTGGTTAACGAAGTATTTGCAGCGTTAAGTGAATCACATTCAATAGATGTATTCGTATTTTATAGCTATAGACTTTAGGGTTGCCGTACACAAAATTCTGCAACAGTGGCCTAGTTTCCACTGAGGATTTAATCCGGATTAGAATAGCTACGTTCAGCAAAAAAAGTAGCTTTGCAACTGTTGTAAAATTCTCTAATATAATTGGTTTATACATTTATATTCAATGAGGAACTAAGGACAAAATCAATTATATTAAAGAAACAGTTGCAAAGTTGTTTTTTTTTGCTGAATGTAGCCAATGGACCAACTAATTACAATCGAGTATTCCCTTATTACAGTCGAATGACAGGGGAATGCTCAACTGTAATTGGTTAGTACTTACATTCTGATTAAACCCTCGATGTTAACTAGAATCTCTAGATTATCAAAGTCTGGCCTTTTCTCTTGTGATTGGCGTGCTCATTGGCAATACCATCGATACCAATCGAGAACACACACATTCATATCACTAATTGAAAGCAAACTCGGACTCGCATGTCATTTTTCAGGGCATTGATCAAGGGCTCGATGTATTTTGAAATAAGGTGAAAATTACAAAAGTGAGCAATGATTACTAGATATTGACCAATTAAATTATGAACATTCTAGATGAATTTGTTCACTTGTAATTTTCACCTCATTTCAAGATACACAATCGACTTCCAATCTCTGACATCTAAGGACTCTAATATGCCGTAATCTGTAAAAATTGACGAATCAGTATGGCGTCACGGAAGGAGGAATTTGCGCGGAAAGGAGATAAATGACGAATTACAGCGATTATCGTATAAACTATCACAACAGGTTTATTTTAATTCGATGTACAATGGTTTCTAATTAAGATAAGTATATATTAATACGATATAAGCTAATATCATTTTTCTTTCAGCGACACATTTACAAGGAGAGAAGGTAAGTATGTTACTAATGACGGCTTTCTCCTTATTGCTTCTCTATTATTGGCAGCTTGCGCAATGCGTCTATGCGTCGCTTGTTTGGTAGAATCGATGCAATATTGCGATTGGCTGAATTGACTGGACGCATTGTGTTAGTGGCGCATTTGGACAAGCGGTTGCTCACAATCATCTTTGAGTATTCTCTTCTTCTCGTCGAATGAGAGTGGAATACTGTGATTAGTTCAATACTGTGATTAGTCAATTCTTACAGATTACGGCATACGGTTACGGCCAATATAAACGCTTCTTTACGGAGCGGATCCGTGAGCGCTCGCTACTATTGGATGATCTAGAAGAATACACGGCTGCGTTCATTCACTAAGCGCTCAGCAATTGTAATACCGAATGCATTGGCTGCGTTCAGTAGAAAAAGTATCTTTGCAACTATTGTAAAATTCTTTAATACAGGGTACGGTCAACGCGATGCTGCAAAAGTTTTTTAATTGGTTAGTTTGTAAAATTCTTTCTTCTAATTGGTCCATCAAACGTTTCAAAGCATTTGTAGTAAAATTTTGACCACAGCCTTTATAACAGTTGCAAATCTGTTTTTTCTGCTGAACGCAGCCGCATTGATGTATTCTTTTAGATCATCCAACCAGTATTTTTTTAGATCTGGAAGAATATATCAATAACAGCGAGCGGATTCGCTTCGCAACAATTAGTCCGGATCTACAATAGATGATTTAAGCCTTAAGCCGTAAGAAATTGATCAATTAGAATATATCCACATAAACTTGAATAGCCGCATAAACGTATGTATAAAGAAAATTATTCAATTTCGCATTTCTTTTATAAAAATGCACGTGATTGGATAATTTTCGTTTGTGTGGATATATCCTTAAATTTGCTGGATTATGATCCATAATGGATCCATAAAAAATAATCAATCGCTTGATGAGTAGGCTGCATTCTAAAATCCACTTAAAAGAAGGTGTTGTAACTTGTTAAAGAGTTAGTAGAGAGGCCGGAATCAGATTATGTATTGAAGATTGAGATTGAAGATTAAAGATTGAAATTTCACCAATGAGGAGAAAGAAATTCTGGCTCTTTTTGTTCTGATTGGTCAAATTTTCAATTTTCAATCTCACTTTTCAATGCATAGTCTGATTCCGGCCTTACAGGGAGAGAGGCAAATTGCATCAGGCTCAAATTCACAACAGGAAAACACGTTCAATTTTCTCCAATCTCTTCCATGCCTATGGAGCTCTGATGCCTATGTCCAATCAGACAGGTGACGTCTTTGCCTCTTTCTCTCTGTGAGGCTTTTTATCTTTTAAGTCCTGATATACAATTTTACTTTAATTATTTTTAAAGTATGCATAATTTAGATATCATTTATAATTTATGTATATATATATATATATATA
>Ga0157364_1003499_pt1 | contig 15243 bp, 9 predicted proteins | sample AttsexASBM2_FD_111476 | JGI IMG/M metagenome (GOLD analysis project Ga0157364, IMG submission 111476) | Fungus gardens microbial communities from leaf cutter ant in Ribeirão Preto, State of São Paulo, Brazil - Atta sexdens ASBM2 | ecosystem: Host-associated > Fungi > Mycelium > Unclassified ...
AAAAAAAATTATTTTTTATATATATATATATATATATATATATATATATATATATATATATATATCTTAAATATATTTTACATTATATCATTTATTAATGCAATTCTGTATCAACACCAATATTTACTCCATTATATATTTTAATATTTTTAATTGCAATGTTATATTAATTAATTAAACACTGCATTAAACTTTTCAAAAATTCTCTCGCTTAAATTCAAAGATTACACTAAATTAGTACAATATCTAATTATTACACAAACAATTTTGCGATATCTCCGTCCGAACTATATCTAATCTTTAGGGAAAAAAATCATAAATATTTCGTAGATAAAGATCTCCTTTTATTACAGACATGTTTACATTAAATAAAAAAAAAAAAAAAACGTTCCGACCGCTCCATTTCTTTCATCGAAAGAATCATGTCGACAAATTCTATCACGCGCAACATCGTGCAACATTTATACAAAGAATCCATCACACGTATTGGTCTGTCATGTCAGAGAATTATCTCCTGTCAAAGCAATATGTCAGCCGGAGATAACTATCGCGACGAGAGGTGACATTTCTTGAAACAAAAACGATAACGTTCGTTATCACATAAATTCGCATCTAATCCGGCGATATCACGTCGATATCCAATATTGGTTAATTACTCCTCTTATCGGTCGCGCTGTTATCGGCATGTTTGCAAGCGCTTACGCTTCTCCCGCGCGCTCACTCACGATCGCTACCTCCCGCCCATCCCTTGACAGCCCTTTCTCGGAAAAAAAAGTCACGGCGATGACACGCAGGAGATTAACGCGCACTTGAAAATGATCATCCCCTTTATCCTTTCCTTTTTCTTTTTTTTCGTCAGATTCGTGCCAATTTGTGCGACGCACGTCGATCGCGCGGAGGAAAAATCGATGCACTCGCTCCTTGGCTCCTTCCCTCGCGGCGCACTTACTCCTTGACGACAAAGAACGGGTTCTCCAGCGTCATTCCTCTATCCACTCCGTCTTTGAATTTAAAGCCTGGGCCGCGGCCTGTCTCGCCGCGACGGCCGCGCGGCACCCTCTGTGGAAGCGCGCTCGCGCCTCGGCCGCTCGCTCATCGGTGGGACGAGATTCTAGAGCGCGACCGGAGGTCCCCTCCGAGGAACGGCGCGCTCGCTGGGGATCGCGCTGGGAGTTGCACCCGCGGCGCGCAATCCCGTCGTCTAATATGATTTAGTACGGCGGGGTGCACGGATAGTCAAGTCTGTAAATGCTTAGCAGTCGCGATCTCGACTTCGGCGATGTTTCACTCGTAATAATCGTAACCGCGTTGCCGAATGCCGTGACGTTTGACGTGATTTGACGTCTGCTCCGATTCCGGCGCAACGCACCGCTATTTATTTGACTCACCCCCGCAGACGCGAGCGCCCCATCGCGGCGCGTCGTGGCGCAACTCGCGCGACGCTCACAATGGTGAACGCCGCGATATTGATTCGCCGCACGAACATACGGCATCGCGAGCAAGAAAAAAGGCCTTAAGTAACAAATTGAACATCATTTAAGAGACATTTATAATAAGATTTTAAGTAAAACTGAAGTTAAAAGATGGCACACAAAAAACTTAAGGCAGTAATGCCAGTGTCACTACGCATTGAGGATTGTGAATTAAGGATTAGAATTCGACCAATCAAATAGTTTTAATTTTAATCCGTTTCATTCTAATTGGCTGAATTCTAATCCTTATTTCGTAATCCTCAATCTCCAATGCGTAATGTGACATAAGCATAAGGCCGAAATCAGATTACGCATTGAAAATTGAGAGCCAGCTCACCAACGACACCAACTCCAAATCAGTCGATTTTTACATTGGAACTAACCAATCGCATTTGCTGTTCAACAGAATTGATCAATCACGATTGACACTTAATCGACCGATTAGCTTAAGTCCGATCTACAATAAGTATTTTAAGCTTTAAGTTATAAGAAATTGACCAATTACAGTTGAATGCGAGAAGAATAATCGACTATGATTTGTCTATTTCTTATTTCTTAAGGCTTAAAAAGCTATTGCAAACCCGCTAATTGATGAGACTATCTGTGGCAGCTTTCACATATAGCGTAATTTGCGTAAACGTAACTTGCGTTAGCTAATCAAATCATCTCAACAGAATAAAGTGTAATAGCTGATATAATTTGATACAATTTGATTGATTGATGCAAATTACGCTGCATGTGAAAGCAGTCTGAGGGTGGAGTTCTAAAGCGTAACCAATCAATAATCAGTAAAACGCAAAACCACACAGCAGATCGCTTTTGATTGGTTACGCAGTTACGCAATACACGGTAAAGGACGCCGCACACAAAATTCCGCAATAGTAACCGTAAGACGTAAACTTAAGCTGATGAGCCAATCAGGATACTGTTTTAGATTACGTAACCTAATGAAAAAAAATGGAAATAACTAAAAATAAACTTATCCATAACCTCATAATAAGGTGAATTTTAACTAAAACTTATCTTACAGATAAGTTGTTATTTCCATTTCTATTAGTGTACGTAGATCTAAAGCAATATCCTGATTGGCTCATCGGTTTAAGTTCACGTTTTAAGATTATTGTTATAGAAATTTTGTATGCGGCAGCCCTAAATAACTTTAGGGACTCCGGCCTAAAATTAAAAATTAAATATTAAAATTTGACAATGAGGACATTTTTAGTTCCAATTGTTTTGATTAGTTAAATGATGATGATTTCAATGATTTATACATTTAGATTCAGTGAGAAACTAAGAGCAAGACCAATCATATTAAAGAATTTTACAACTGCACTTGTAAAGCTTCTTCTGCTGAACGCACACGAATTTTTTAATTTTCAATCACAATCTTCAATGTATCTGATTCTGGCTTTATGAATACCGGCCTCGGTGATCAGTTACGTTCAACAGAACACAACAGTTTTGCAACCGTTTTATGTCTCTGACACGTCAGCGCGACATGCGATATCCAATGAGTGTATATATTTACCGAATTCTCATTCTAAAGATATACTATCATTGGATATCGTGTATCGCGCGCAACTAACATCGCACTGGTGTGCCATTGCTGGCAACACAATGAGAAGCACAGGCAATAGGAATAAGGAATAAAAGATTTCAACTTATCAGAAAGCGTCCATTCTATTATTCATGGTTTAAGTTGAAATCTCTTATTCCCTGTTTCCATTGCCTGTACTTTTTATTGTGTTTCCAGCTTTAGGCTGCATTTTCATGCTGATGCTCGACATTCATTTTTAGCGATATATAGGTCACATGAACAAATTGTATGCTATTCGTCACTTGTTTTCACGTGACTTGTTTGATGCTCAAATCGAGCGTCGAATGTCAGCATGAAAACGCAGCTTTATGATTGTCCATTGAGATAGAACCATTCTGATCTGATTTAAACTTTCAATGAAAGATGGCCGATGTTTCCGAACGTAGCTTCCCTATAGTTTATGGTCGCGCGCGCCTTTTTCACTTGGTTTCAAATTCATGTTCAAAGTTGTGCGAGTCAAATTCAATACTTGTATCGGAGTGTGATTCGGTGCGATTCGATCTTCTGTGAGTCTGTGAACTTTACGAAAAATAACGAAGAAATTCGTCTCGAGGCAATTCCCGCGTAAATCCTCTTACCATTGCAGTAATTCGAGTTTCCCAGTGAGTATTCCTCGCAACTATGAATCTATCTTTTTTAATTGCGCCTTTTTTTAATTGTTTGTCCGTTTTTCTCCCTTCCACATCTCTCTCTTTTTCGGTCTCATTAAATTTAAATCTCATATCTATAAAATGAAGAGCAGAATGTGCAGTAAGTAGAACAGACATATGTATGACTAAACATAACCTATTTAAACATTCCATGTAACAGAATCGATTTTTGCAGAAACTAACTTTGAAAAAAGTTTTTTTTATTAAGGATTATAGGTACATTTGTAGATAGGTTGCAAGTAAAACAGCAACATTTCGGGATATAATATTCATGTTTTTTTTTTCTCTTAAACTCTCACAATCATAACAGTTTAGGTATAACGATTTTGCTAGGACGGTGCTGGAAAACTAAATATTTCTGCTTTCATTGAGGAATGTCTCGTTTTTCAATTAAAATATGTACAACGTTAGCTAATTATTAATTAAAAATATGGAAATGTTAGAGATTTGCTAAAGGAATATATATACATGCGTATATATGTAAAAGTAAATCGCAGATGTCTCTTACTTACGTTCACGGTAACGCTATATACAGAATGTCCCATCAAAAAACTAAGTTTTTGAAACGTTTATTTCCTTCGATTGTGATGATTGTGAAAAAGAAAAAATATTTCAAGTCTATCCAACTAACACACCAATGTCTGCATAGCATTAAAAAAGCGACTATTTGCACTTTTTCGTGCCTTCTTAACGCTTTATAGACGCTGTGTGCTACTTCGGTAATTTATGAAAGATGGATCTTGTGAAATATTTTTATGTATTGTCACAATCAAAGAAAATAATTAAATTTTTTCCATTTCTGGTAGCACACTAAGTCTTTTCGACAAAAATATATTTTCTCCATATATAACATTTTTAGGTTTTTAAAATTAAAAAAATATAAAAAGTTTAATCTAATATAAAATAAATTAAATTTTACATCTTGGAAAGAAACGTTTGTAAGAATTATGTAAAGAAAATAGTTACTAATAAATGAATTGAAGTGACATGTTTGTGTGAATGAAAATTTAAAATATAAAAAAAGATACAGATCGTTATCCCTTTCCATATTTTTGCATTGCCTTCTAATAATTCTGACAGTTAAATTTCTGTTAAAAGTTAAGCTGAAAGACAAATTCTTTTGAAGCGAACAATGTGTTTCGATGCGATGAAACGCTCAATATACATGCAAGCGTTACATAATTAAAAGTTTATAAGCAACAGGAATTTTTTACATGTAAAGACGATTAACACAGGCCTCCCTCATAATCGTCCTCTTCCTCTTGCTTTTGTATAGGTTTTGGTGGTGATGCAACTTCTGGTTTCTTCTCGATTGATTGACTAGATTCATTGACTTCATTCTTTGCCTAAGAAAATCAACAAATCACTGTCATTGTATGCCTAACGAAATAATCAAATATATAATGATAAAATAGCGGATAATGATAAAATATAATAATGAAATTCACATGGTTAACTTCAGCTTCAATGGTAGCCTGTCCGCCAACCTTGGACGCGTTAGGAGAAACATAGGATTCCGCGGCGTTAGCTCTTACTCCAGCAGGTGGAATAGCGTATTCCTGTTGTGGTAAAGGTAAACCTCGTGCTAACTTGGCGTACTCCACGTCCATGTGTTTGATAAAAGGACTGTTAAGAGCTGCCCGAGCTGCATCCGCATCTTCATTATCATATGCTTGTAGCAACATCTCCAATGTTTGCACCTGAAAAACCAATAAATTGCGTATTGACATAATTGACAAATTTTTCCATCTTGGTACTAATGAATCGTCAACTTTCCAATTACCAAGAAATTCGTTGAACAATATATTGAGAGAATTTTAATTTTAAATTTCTTTTAATTTTTATTTTAAGAAAATTATATATCTTTCACGTACTTCAGGGGCCTCACAGAAGTTACCCCATTCTTTGAAGGCCTTTTCGGCCGCAACCTGATCACCTCGTGCTAATTGCACTAATACCAACGCCACAGTAAGCCTTCCAAGCGACTGCCAAAGCTTGACATCCTGATACATGCCAATCTCGCGACGTATCGCATCTGCTGCCTCGTCATACATCTGTAGCTTCACTAATAGTCTCGCAACTTTGCTCATGTATTCCGCTGCATGTCGCGGATTGTCCTCGCCCTACAAACAATATTTTCTTTCAAGCATTCTTACTATAGATTTTTATACAATTGTTTTTAACATTTAATTTTTAATAAATTTTCAAAATTCTTATATATAATATTTTCTAAAATCTTTTTAAGTTATAGATCTGTATAATTAAATCATATAATCTTTCTTCCTTTTCATATAATATTTTGATATTTCTATAATTTTGTTAATTTTATTCATAAAGTGACAAGATTTTTTTACCGAGATTATGTCAACCGCGCGTCTAAATAGCTCCAGAGCCTGCTGAGGCTGTGTAGCTTCCAACATCTTGGCTGCCTTGTCGAGAGCAGTAACGCCTGATTCAGGAGATCCATGCTGCTGGAAAAGGCCACAAGCACTGTGAGCTAGTTTTGATACTTCAGACAAATTTCCCATTTCCTTGCAGACAAGCAGAGCCTGCTCGATGCACCTGAAAACATTGTATTCTTATAATATCATAATATGATAATTATATGATAAAATCTAAATTGTATATATATATGTGATATATACCTTGCTGCATGGAACCATCTATTGGAACAATAATTGCAGAATTAAAGAAAATACACGAGGATGTATGAAATTTTAGCAGAAACTTTAAGAAAAAGTTAAGTTCCTATAATACAAAGTTTGTCTTTTGGATATCTTTATGAAAATGTATAATAATTGACTATTAAAATAATAATAAAGAATACAATAAATAAATTTTTGGACGAGTTTAATAAAAAGATATATTTTATGCAACACTTAAAATTGAAAAATCAGAAATTGTTTTTTTTATTATTATATTTATATTTATATTATTATTATATCAAAGGATACGCTTTAGTTTGTTTGTAACAGTCGGCTGCCTTTACTAAACAATCTTTACACTGTGCATATGATTTGGCTACTCGGAAGCAGGTTGCTAAAGAATTATAAAAGTATAGTTAAATTATTCAACTGTCTACAAAAGTCTTGATTAATTTCTTAATTTATTATATATTGCAGAATTTTTGAACACCGATAAAATATTTGATTTTTATTTTTATACTTTGTCTAAATATTTTATTATCATAATCTGATAAAATATATTTTTCTTACCAGCATGTGAATATTCATCAGCTGCTACCTCATAATCAGGTCGCCATTTCAAGAATGTAGGTTTCAAGCTGAAAGAAATAAAGATTTGTTTCACATAAAAACCTACAAATAATATATATTATTGCTCTGAAGTACTTGTCCATTCCTTCTTTCTTAATTAAGTAAACAAAGTAGAATAAATTTCAGACTCCTCTTCTTAATCTTCTAAATGTTAGTAATGATATAGCTCAAAATTTTACATTCTATATATTGCTTCCTTATTACAAAAATAGCACAACTTAAAAAATTAAGTTTTCCATAAAAGAAAAAAAAACCTATTTTTCCATTTATCAGAAAATCATTGGCTACTCAATCATTTTTCGTGTTTCATAATTTTTTAAAAATCATCCTTTTTTTAATTATGACGTCATAATTTTGATAATTATGACGATTTTTTATGAATCTTAGTTTATTTTTGATGATTGATAGAGTTATATTTACTTAACTCGTACTTGGTAATAATTTGAAATCATGTTTTTTGAATTGTATCACTTTTTAAACAAGAAAATGATATGTACAAAGCCTATAATAAAATTGGAACAGAATTTAAACATAAAAAAAGATACTATAAAAATTAAGATGGACAAATATCACTTTTAAGCATTAGTATATAGTTTTAGAAAACTTATACTTACAAGCCTTTAAAAGAAATTATTGAAGTTTGTCATAAGCTCATATAAACTTATTTTGTTAGCCTTTAATACTAAATCGACATACCATGTCTAATAATACAAAATCTAACGAGGAACATTCTAAATACTCCAATAATATCTGAGCGATTCGTAAGCATCAAAAGAATCTTGAGGGCGAGAGTAATGCTTACGCTTTTTCAGCCTGACGTATGTGCTCATTTGCCTCCTCGATCTTTGACATTTTCCTCCGAATGGTGTCTTCGTTTTTCTCTGCGGTCGAGCACAACGACAACAAAGTTATGTCAGTTCGATGCCTGGAATTGCGTCCAAATTCTAAAAGCTGCTCGCCTCTCGTCAAAGCACTGTGTCCGCATACAGACGCTGAGAGTGCTGAGACTAATCTTTACACTTGTCGTTCATCAGCAGTATCAGCACCGACCGTTCTCGAGATTGCGAGAAGCGCACAAGCGATTATCGACGAGGCGACTTGACTTAACCTAACCTAACCTAACCTACTCCGCCTCGCCTGCGTAATGCGTCGTGCGTAACAGCTTGTCAAACATGATTGGTTCTCATTCGTTCTTCATCAATTAGTTACGAATACGATTCCGATTACCGATATATTCGACGGATTTGTTTTGCCACACTCATCCGTGAATCACGACATCTTTTAATCTTTAGTTCCAGTATTTGGTGTTAATTTTTTGTTTGAATTTCGAACGTGTTTCGATGAAAATGTAATTTTCGTGATTTGCCAATTCGTAGATCTTCGCTTGATTTTACGAAGTCTTCATTGTTGATTCTCATTGTGACAAGGTTTATTTCTACAACTGTAATTGTCGCGAAGTCGTTGGCGGGAAAGACCTAACCTCAAATCGTGAGTTAATAGATAAATTCTCTCACATTTACAAATTGAGGTAATAATAGAAGTTTTCCTTGTTGTTTCTGCTATTTTCACTTACATTTTTTTAGAATTTGTTTTTGTTTATACGCTTCAACAAACTGTTTACTAAAGATAATCTAAAAAATTGTTAAATGTTACTCTTATTTATAAAAGATTTATACTTTATATACATATTCTTACTTTAAAAGATGACACGACTCAAAAAATTAAATTTTTCAGAAAAGAGAAAAAACAATTTTTCAATTTAACAAAAAATTATTGATTAATCAATCAAATAATATTGACAAAAGAAATACTCAGAAATTCTTATTTAAATTATATCAATAATGGTACATGTCAGTTTTGTATCAATCCTTAAAAAATTCTTTTTGAATTGTATTTTGAATTCTATTTGAATGATTTAACAATCTATTATACAAAATTATAACAAATCCTGAACAATTCATTAAAAATAACCTAATTCAAAAATGACCTAATTCATAAAACAATTTATATTTTTCAAATCTTTGATTATCAAATTGTCTTGATTCTAGATGTTCTAAGTACAAGATTCTTTTTATTTATAAAAAATAGTTCAAAAATATTAAGCAATATGAGACAATTATAGTCTCAAATTAAATAATTCAATAAATTATAAGTGCCATTAAGAACTGAATATTTATGTTTAAGTTAATTTATTTATGACAATAAAAATATATATATATGTTTTGGATGATCAATACGATGTTACAAATGCTTTAAAACATTTTTTTAGTTGGTTAATTAATAAAATTCTTCTAATTGGTCCATCAAACGCTTCAAAGCATTTATATATAAGTCTTTGACCACAGTTTTTGATCTATGATTTGTGGATAGACCTTATTTGGCAGATAAACTGTGAAATTAAATTAGTTTGCTTTCGATGATTGATAGAGTAATTTTTATTTAACTCATTCATGATAATAACTTGAAGGTAACATTTTTGAGTGTCTTTTAAAATAAGGGATATTATATCTTTATATATTATAAATACTGCATCTGAAATAACACCTACTAATTATATAGTGCAATTCCTAATAAAAAACTAAAACGTGCTCTACCATTTTGCAATTTACAAAATAGTTAATGAGATTAATTTCAAAAGTTTGCCGAATAAACGGATAAAATCGATATATAGGACAATTTTAAGATATCTTTATAAAATATCTTGAAGATGTTTCTTAAAGAACTCTTAAAGATATCTTAAAGTTTTCTTATACGTCAATTTTAGACATTTTGCTCATTGGGTGACTAAAAAAAATATTGCGAAAATTACAAAATGGTAGAGGACTTTTCGACTCAGTTTTTTTATTAGAAAAACTTTTACTAGGAAAACTATATGATTATAGTGAGCGTTATTTTAGATACATCCTGTATACATATTAATTCTATTTTGACAATTTATATCACGAGTATTATAATTGTAAGATTATGATATTTTATATTATTCTTTATTTATAAGAATTGAAAAAATATAATTAGATGGCCGAGCGATTAGAAGATCTGAATCTGCCCAATGCGGTTGTGACCAGAATCATCAAAGAAGCTTTACCAGATGGAGTGACAGTTGGAAAAGATGCCAGAACAGCGGTGGCGAAAGCCGCATCCATTTTCATATTGTATCTCACATCGGCTGCCAATATAGTAGCCAAAAAGAGTAACCGCAAGACTGTCAGTGGCCCAGACGTGATACAAGCGATGATAGATGTCGAGTTTGATCAGTTTGTTGAGCCATTGCAGGAATCTCTTGAAAACTTTAAAAAGATTCAGAAAGAAAAGAAAGACGCGACGTCGAAGAAAAAGCAACAAAAGAAAGATGATGATGATGTAAATGGTGAAGATGAAGAAGCGGGAAGAGAAATTATTGAAATTTTCTAAAAAAGTGAATTCATCACATATATGTATTATTCTATCTTATTTAAGATATTTATAATATAAATTAAACGCTCAAGTGTGAACAATAATAAAAATTCTGATAAAACTCTGATAAAAAATGAACTCTGAAGCAGCTTAAATGAAAGTTTAATATTTATTTTAATTACGTTCATGTAATAACAGCAGATTACACATAAAACATTTTTTAATAATATTCATTATTTAATAATGTTAAAACATTATAATGTTATAAACAATATGCTGTTTTTGCACAAAAGAAAATTATTTAAGTTTGCGATGATGAGAAGATCGATTTGCATAAATGAGAATTTTATTATTATATTATTTTACAGAAGAAAAATCTCTCTTTTTCATGATCAAATAACGCTAACGTTAGACAGAAAGTAACACTTGAATTGTATTGAATCTTAGAATCGATTGTTTATCAAAATTTCATTGTAAAAATTATTTTTTATAAATGCACTGATTTTCTCGCACTAACTTCTCGACTTAATTACCAACAAGTTTTATATTTTTGTCTTTCTCTCAGGTGTGCTGTATATTCTAATATATTCTATAATTTATGAAGATATGTACGTGATTAATTTAATTACAATAGAATAATTATATTTTGCATAGGTAATAAGGATATAAAATATGTCCATTTTTTTCTATGCTTCCTTTGAACATTTCACATTTCTTTTTAATTTTGCTTTGGTGGTATCTTCAATTAATACTGAAATCTATCTAAAGCCAATTGTCTAATATATTTTATATTATATTATATAAGTATATATCAAATTATGTATGATTAAAATAATTTTAACGTGTAAATTTGTGTTCTTCTACATTCCAATGTGTACACATGATTTCTGTAAAATCAGTGTAAAACGTAATATAATGTATAATATAATGTTTACGACATGACATAATGATAAAGCATAGAAATTCGCGCAATAAATATTTTCTATATTTCTTAAATTGTGTCTTTTAATGTATTAGATTGATAATAAGTATTTGTCTTTTTTCTTTTGATATTTTCTGATTAAAAAAAAAAATGATGCAAAACGATTATCTGATTTACTATTTAAATTATCAATCGAAGTGCATATAACAAGATCTATAAAGTATAGATAGTACTCATGTAAAAGGCTGTTTCAATTTTGTTATATTAAATTGTTATATCAAAAAATTTCTAATGGAAACATTTTACATTTTGTGTGTAAAAAACTAGTTGCTTATTACTAATTCAAATTGATCATTTGAACAATTTTGCGAGTCACAATATACAGGATGTTTGAGATCACTCACACATTTATTTTAAAATGAGAAGTGATTTTTATTAAAAATGCTTTAAATAAAAGTTATGTGACCTGAAGGAGACAAATAATAATAAAATCAATTATAACTTTTGTTTTAAATATTTTTGTTAAAAACCACTTCTCATTATTTTGAAATGGATGTACACACACAAACACATGCGAACACACACACACACACACACACACACACAAAAAGGTGTATAATAGTATATTCTCTATATACCGACATTTATGAGCTTTATATTAGTGGTAAATATAACTTTTGTGCGTGGTTATACTTTCCACTACTATGGAAACAGTTTGTTGACGTGCATAATCACAGATCAGGAAGAATAGCGTATTTTGATACTCTTAAGAAGCATCAAGTTGATATTATTCGCGAATAAGCTGAATAAAATCGAGTTTTATAAATTTAAGGCTGCATAACTCGAACTTTACGTTCTATTAAACTTCTGCACATTGGACATTCTGCAGAAATTTTTTCTGCACAAATAGAGCAACAGCAGAAGTGTCCACAAGGTAAAAAAATCACTTCGCACTGCAAAAAAGAAAGACAATTGATATAATAATAACGAAATAAATTCATCGATATCGAGCATTGAAATTTTATATGTATAAAAACATTTACTTGCAAGTCGAAGCAAATTACGCATTCGATTATGTTGACATTCTGAATAGAATCGTCTTGATCGCTGGTCGATGCCTCTTCGAGAGGCGCAGAAGCTGTTACAGACGATCTGGAGTCACTTAGTTTAACTTCTGATAGATAATTCTCAACTGCCAGCATTATGGCAGCGCGATCATTCTCGCAATTTATGCCAATCTGCAAAACAAAAATGATACAAAATAATAGATGTGTTTTAAATAATTAAAAGTTTATTCATTACAAATAAATATAAAATCTGATTATATAAGTCACAAATTTATTTACAAATCACAAATTTATTTAACACTACAAAAATATTCCAATTTATAATATTTTAAAACGAAGTTTTAAAAATTTGATACTTACATTCTTTAATTGTTCGTTACTAATGTCTGGTAATAAAGATGGTAAAGTGGCTAAGAATGGAAGGCAGTGCAAAGCTCCTGCTATCGCCACATGTCGAACCAGCATAGGTTCCAACATTTCCAATAATCCTTGTGGCCGAGCTTCCATCAAAGATTGATATTGCATCAACCAAAACAAACTGTCACGTCTCACATTCTATCAATAATTTTTAATAATTTATTTTTAATAATTTATTGCTTTCTTTTGTTTCAATATCTTTGTTTTATTATTTTTTAAATTATATTAAAATTATATTAAATTTTAAATTACATTAAAGCTTATTAATTATATATATATTAATTATATATATATAATTAATTAATATATAATTAATTAATAAAATATTTATTAATTTTACAAAAAAGGAAATAAAACATTAAATAAGAAATTCGAGAGTGAAAAATAAAACATAATTACAGAGCCTCGCTGTTGCTCGATTGTATTGATCGTCTCCAATAGTTGAGCTCTCCTATTCGTTTGCTGCTCTAATAAGTCGACCAGAATATCTGTTAGAGCCACGCGTTTATCAGCGATCTCATTCTAAAAATACGTATATAAATTACATATTTAATTTTATATACATATATATATAATATTGCACATATAAAAATATATTTTATTATATTTAAGGATCTAAAATTTAAGAGATTGATAATCTAGTATAATAATCTAATGAGCTATGTAATTATTATATTTCAATCTATATAATTATAAATTATGATAGCAAAGATATTTTTTTAAATTCTTATTTGCTGCACACGATAAGATTGAGCATACTTACAAGCTGCTGAGTGATCTCCAACTTTCGCCTTTCGAGTTCGATATTAGTAAGCGCAGCCAATTGTGATTGTACGAGATTCATTTGCTGAATAATACTCCAGGAACGCGCATCGCTCCGTTCCAACAATGCGGCAACTGCTGCTTTCTGTAAGACTTCATCTCGTCGTAACCTATCAATAAGGTCTTGTCTGCTTTTCTCCTGATCGTGCACTATCTGCGCCAAGTGGTCGTTGTTTCTCACTTCCCTTAATTCGAATTTTTATTTTATTCTTCTTAATGTATTCTTTTTATGTAATGATGATAGTTATTATATTACAATACATAATATAAAAAAAAGCTGTTCATAAATGTTATTTAAAATATAATTAAAGTTTATTAACCAGAGTTTATGCAAATTTTTTTTTAAGACTCAATCTATAAATAATTTCTCATAGATTTATTACCCGAATTGACAATTTGATCACTCATTGCAATGAAATAATATATTTAACATATCTTTGTATATCTTTTATAGACTGACTCGTAAGAAAAGCAAATGTAAAGAAAAAATTTATTACTGACAACGTAAGCAAGGATTGTACGGCGCAGTCTCTGTATTTGGTATGCTCTTCCCATTTCCTTGTTCTGCACATTTCCTCGTCCAACAATTTCTCCATTGCAACTGCAAAATGAGTTTATATTCATGCGTGAACAATCTTGATTTTGGATAAGCTTTATGTTCGATACTTACAAAGAGTATCTTTTGTACGTAGTAGGAACTGTTCTGAGTGGCAGGAGCTTAATAATTGCATTTCTTCTTGCTTCTCCCGCTCTACTAATTCGGCCTGACTCTGTCTTTCTTCCTCACTGTTTCTCAGAAATTCTTTAATTACGTTATCAGCTTCTTTCTCCGCTAAAAAAAGTTCATTTATATATTTATATTGATTTTTTGTTTGCTAAATTAATATATTTTGTGTAGAATTTGTTAAAGATTGAAAAGGAGATATGTATGTACCACTGTGAATGTACGAGAGTAAACGCGCTCTATTCGTGTCTCTTTCCTGTTGAACTTTTTCGAGTTCTTGCTCCAATTGTATCTGCTGCAACGCTACGTCTTCTAATAGCTAAAAACGTAACAGTCTTTCATATTTAAGATGTTTACATATTTTGTGTGCATTTAATTTACCTTCTTCTTATGAGCTTTGAGCATGGATTGCATCTCTATCTCGTACTCCTGTTGTTGCTTTATGTTTTTTTCCACTTCCAATAAGGCATTTTGCCGATGTTCCTGTCGAAAGCGAATTTTATTATTATTATAGTATCAACATATTATGTAAGACTAATAAAAAATTCAATATCACTCTTACACAAATAAACAAAAGAAATTATTTTTAATCTGTTATTAGCAAACGATTTTTTATTATTAATTTATTATTAATTTTTATTATTAATTTATTAAAATTCTCACAAATTTATAAATTTAAATACAATCGATTTTTATTTTTTTTATTCTGCATAAGACATATTATAACAGATAAATTAGATGAACAAATAATAAAAGGAAAAAAATGTTATATATTAATATTCAAAAAAATTCTGTAAAAAATAAATCTAAAAAATGGAATAAGAAATCGGCACTTTAGTAGCGGAATTATTACTTAATAAATGTAAGTGAGGCGCTGGTGCAATAATGATTTAAGAAATAAAAA
>Ga0157364_1003500_pt1 | contig 15241 bp, 9 predicted proteins | sample AttsexASBM2_FD_111476 | JGI IMG/M metagenome (GOLD analysis project Ga0157364, IMG submission 111476) | Fungus gardens microbial communities from leaf cutter ant in Ribeirão Preto, State of São Paulo, Brazil - Atta sexdens ASBM2 | ecosystem: Host-associated > Fungi > Mycelium > Unclassified ...
ATAAATATTTAGTTGAATACTTGCCAACTAAATATTTATTAAATATAAAGATATATTTATTTGATACAAGAAATGTTAATTTGATTTAACAATCATTTTTTTTACTAAACAAATATTTATTTATTGTAAGTAAATATTTAGTTGGCAGTATTGAACTAAATATTTATTAAAATTGACTATATTTTTTTCTCAGTGTAGGAACACAAAGTATATAATTTTTGCGTCTATTATTACCGCTGAAGAAGGTTAGACGATTAAATGAATGAATGAATTATATTATCGTTTATCATTGTTTTTTCTTCTCTTCAATAAATTTTCAATTTTGTAATAAAATATTGAGAGATATTTTTGAACAATTAGCACATTTTGAACAGTGCCTATTAATTCGAGTCCTTCTATTTCCTTTTATTATTGTACTTTTAAGTTAGGGAAAGCATAATATTCAAAATTTGTTTAAGGATACAATTTTCAGGACTGTTGATATATTCGTTATATTTAAATAACTAATGTACTGTAAATATAGAATATAAACACTACTTAATTGCGTCTTTTCAAAGCAGAACTCTATTTTTTCCCAAACGTTGTCATAAATGAGAGTTGTTCTCCTCGTCAATGATTAATGATCTAGAAATCATACTAGGACGATACCGACGAACGGTTTGGATGCGTTTAGAATGACTAAAAAAATCATAAAAAATTATGATTTTTGAACGTGTGCGTGAATTTTGATAGGCTTTAGACATAATATTCAATCATGAATACCTAATTCTTCCACGATTAAATAAATGTATGAATAATATGTCAAAAGTTCTCAAAGAGATTTTAACAATTTCAGTAATTAATTAATTAATATATTTAAGCGATTAAAAATTCATTATTTAATCTGAGTAATAAAAGAATGTAAATAAATCTGCAGTAATTGTTGAAAATTCGAGTATAAATTGCGCAGTTTACGATCGCATTTCGTTGCCGCTTATCACATAAATAAGAGAAATTGGCGTGACAGAACGATAGCGAGGTTGAGTTAATTAGAAGCTTTATGAACCATGGCACCGATATCTTCGTGTCGTTTAAAGGGTATAACATTGATGCGGTTTTTATCTGCAGGCCTGCTGCAATTCGACGCATTCGAAGCGTGTAACTTGAGCTCCCAAGCGTGTGCCGCCGAGACCTTGCGCGATACGCTTTATTGCTGGCTTAACGAGGGCCACACCTTAACGGGGAAGGACGAGGGATGTGCATCGCGAACAAAAGATCCTTACGTTCGAAGTAACGATATAGTTACGGACCATTATGCAGATAGTCGAATGTTATAATTGTGATATATCAGTCCGTCGTAATATAAATCGCACAAATCGCAGGATCGACTTTGCCGAGATCGTTTTTGTCGAAAGACTCGCGAGAATACCGAAAGAAGAGGTTTGCTTTGCTAATTTGTCAAATTAAGTTGCAACGTCAAACATCAAAATCTCTTATTATTAGTTTCCTTTTTTAGAAATAAAGAACTTGACTTTTAGGACTTTTAATTGATGATATTTATGAGAAGATTTCTTATACTGCAAAAACAATGAACAAAAAAATATATTCTTGTTATGTGTGACAAGTATATTTTTGCTGTGTTGGTAATGAATTCCGAACTAACATGCGATCGACTATGACCTAATGTTTAATCCAAGACGATGTCAGAACTTATAAATATCATTTTATTGTGTAAAAAAATATGTCATTTTGTCTGCACTCATAAAAAAATATTTCCGAATCCAATGCTGTTATTCTTCGATGTATTATAAAATGAGATCAATATTATATAAGGACAATCATTATACTCATTGATAATAGAGAAATATTTTACTCTTAAATGGAAAATTTTTAAATCTAGAATGAAATGATTTTGGATATCTGTTTCTTGGATGTCAAATATATGGTATCAATATCGTTGCACGTTATTGCCCGCGATGGAATCAGATAAAGATTTATTTTAAATGTAAGATTATTTTTGTAAGTTTTATTTTTATGTACTATGACAAGAAATACATCAAGAATATTTTATATTAGTTTCATTATCAGAAATTTTTTCTGAGAGAACGACTTTAATCGCTGCATAGTGATTTTACTTTCAATTTTAAATTTAGCAAACTTTTTTTAATATAATAATAAGAAGTCATTTTTTGGTTTTTAATTACTATAGAATAATCTTTGCAAAATTGCGTGGAATTCACAATGAATCCTCGAATTTTGAAAAAATTCTATTTTTATATATTAGTTATTATTTTGTCCGACTAGTACTCGAATAAAAATTAATAGATGTCTCATCGCTTAGAAGATTAAAAACTGTTAGAACTTTAGTATCGTGTGAATCGCTGTATAATTTGCACAAATAATTCTGTTTTCTTATACGTATGCTCCGACATTTGACCTCATAATAAGAGGTAATCACTCGATAACATCGCCAAACTGAAATCACAAAGCCGCTTAAATAATAGATAATATCGATAATAATAATATCGATTGACATTTTGGTTGAATTTGTTGTGATGTCTAAGTATAAAGCGTGATAATTTCTATTCCAGACGTACATTTTAACCGCTAGATTTTACTTTAATTTAAATTCGCGAAATGGTTGCGAAAGATATTGTTGTATATTACGTGAAAATATGACATAAAATAATTACACTTTTAAAAATTAATTGCTTTAGGAAAAAAAAATATATTTACGCAAATTCATTTTCCTTCGTAATTAATATAATATATAATCCTGTTAGTAAATAAGCAGTCGATTTTTTTACACTTTAGACGCGTAATTGAAATCTGCAATTAAATGCGTAAATGACGTATTAGTTTTAGAAACAGATTCATATATAAATCATCGTTTAATTTTTTTAAATGTTATACTTTTTTCACAAAGTATCTTGTTGCGATGCTATTTGCCGCCCAAAATCCGTGATTAAACCTTCCGCTAAATACTCTTACGCAGACTTGGAAAATCTTGGAAGTCAAAATCCGCAAGGTAGATACCTGGCGTGTGGGTGGTCGCGTCCAAGGAGACCGACGGTACCACGCTCGTATTACTGCGAGTGATCGCGTGCTGATGGGAATGTTGATGATGTGGATGATGGCCGGTGAGAGGCTCCGCCTCCTGGTACGCAGGATAATCGGCGTAGAACGGTTCGTGGCCTGTCATCAGCGTGTCCAGCATCTGGAGCACCATTTCCGAAGACGCGACGGCGTTAACGTTGCCGCTGCCGCTGCTGCTGCTTCTGCTGTTGCTACCGCTGCCGGTCGTTAACGCGCTGATGTCGCCGCCGTTCACGTACGCGTCGACTATTATGCCCGGCGCCTGCCCCGAAGGCCGCGACGTCCCAACGCTCACGACGCCCGCCGTGACGTCGCCTTCGATTGTCCCGCGCGACGACGACGTTGATCGCTCCTCGACGACGACGAGCGCGCGAGCATCCGGATTATTCCGCCTGCAGTTTTATGACACGCCGTCTACCGGGACGTTGCTCATGATGGCACGACGTTGTTACACAGTCGTTGCAATCACGACGACGACGACGACGACAGCGGTGACGGCGGTCCTCTCGATCTTCCTTGCGTCGTACGATTTCTTGCTGTATTCCACTCGTGAGCGGCATAGACTCTACGAAGCGGCGTGTGGCGCGTCGAGAATCTTTGGCGAGGAAGCGAGAGACTTCGATGATCAATGGACAATCTCTTTCTTTCTTTTTCTCTCTCTCCGACGTTACTCCAGAAGGAAAAATCCAAATTCTCTCTCGCGTGGAGAATTTTGCCACTTAGCCGTGGAACGACGCAACAGGTGTCTCCCCAAACGGCCGCATTGGTTCTCTCTCCTTTTTCGTTGACTCAGCTGCACGCAGCTGAGTTTAGTAATCCTCAGGTATCCCACCTTCGCTCATGACGCTCGGTTCCTCAATCGGAACAAAGTATTCTTCGATTAATAATTCACTACGTTCATAGTTCCACAATTAGTTTTAATTTTCAAAATGTCCTCCTGATTATACACCACGCTCGGTTCTCCACTGACAGACCCGAGATTGATATCCTCCCAGATAATTCCCTCAATCATTCACCACATTCAGATCCGCTCACAGAACTGAGTTTGGTTTTCCAGGTATTCCTCACTGATTACAATTATTCACTGCATTCAGTTTCACAATCAAAATCAAATTAAATTCCCTAGCTATATCCCCACATTCTATTCTACGAACTGATTTGAAACTCTTTCAATTAAAAAGGTATCCTTCAATCACCCACTGCACGTACAGTTTTCCACAAGGAGACTCAGGATCGAGACTCAAGTCGAACCTCTCGAGAGTATCCTTCAAGCAACGATTCACAATCGCGAATTCGCTCTCGCGAGTACTCCTCGTTCGGTTTTCCCGCGATTCGCAAATCCATCAACGAGTGATGGCCTTCAATGACGGTGAGATATCGTAAAATTACGTCTCGTCACTTCGGAACGGACGCCGAACGGTCGGCACTGGTCGGCAAAGAGACGTCGACGTCAAGCAGACGCGGTCGCAGGAGATTGGTCTCTCTTACGTACAACTTCTCGCGCGCAAGTCGCACTCCTCCACTTGACGCGAGCGCGCGTGTCACTGTGACGAAGCGCCGCGCCGTTTCCGCTCTACGGTGCCCCGTCCCTACCGCTCCGCGTCTCGTCCCTTTCATCCTCCATCGCATTTTCCTCCCCTCTGCCCGCGGGGTCCCACAGCCACAGGCTCTGCCATCTAGCACGGCTATCTCGGTGTCGCATTGGTGCCGTACGATGGTGGTGGAAGGTGGGAGTTCACGAGCCTGCCTGAGTGGGGCTGTTGTTGAGTGGAGGGGCACGAGATAGAAAACCTGGCCGCTTGCTCAAGGGGGTGGACAAGGGGGGAACCGGGGGCTGCGAGGGGCGGGGAGAGGAGGGGAGGAGGGGGGAGGCGATCACAGCGAGAGGAAGGGAGATCGCAAAACGCCCCCTCGAAGCTTCAACCACCTGCTGCCACCGTTGCCGTCATCATCATCATCGTCGTCATCGCGTTGCCGGTATTCCGTTGTATTACATTTGTATTCGTCGACACTTATTCCTTTCATTGATTCGGATTTCGCAATCGTCGATTGACGGATAACATTCGCGATCTCCGATTTTTTATAAGGAAAATGAGGTTCTCATATTACTTAACTTGAATTTTGATAGATGCATCATGTTTTGAAAAATTTTACGTTGAATACTTTACGGTATTCAGCTATTCATGTATCGATCATTTGTCATAACAACAATAAAAAATTGTCATTTTTGAGTTGCTTGCAGAAAAAGAGCGAAAAAAAGAATATACTTTTATTCCTCTATAATTAGTTATTACATCAAAATTCGATTTTTAAATTATTTACAAAATTTTTTAATGATTCAAAAAATTTATTTTCCGAAAGACTTTTTTTTAGTTGTTTTCTGCAAATGCACGATACAAAACTTATTTGTTCATTCATTATCTCGATATCTTCTATTTAAAATCCTTTTTTATTAGAAAATAAACATAAAATTACGAAAAATTCCGAATGCAATAATTTTTCTAATGCAATAAATTTTCAATCATAAAATATGATAATCATATTTATTGTTAACAGAGAAATATTTTATTCTCAAAGAGAAATTCTTAAATTGAGAAGAAAATATCTTAAACATCGATTTGTCGTGTTATTATGGCATCATCGTGCATTATAATATCGAGTAAAGATTTAATCTGAATGTGTATATTATATATATATATATATATATATATATATATACATACACTTTCTTATATTTTTATGATACATATTACTCTTGTTTCAACGCAAGAAGTTAATCTTATTTAATTTAAAGATAGAAAACTAGATCTTGATCTAATCTTAATATTGTTTTATTTTCAACTGCATAAGTATACGCATAAAATTACGCATATTTTTGATAACAGACAAAAATATTTTTGTCTCTTCATCAGAGATTATTTCTGAGGGCATGTAAATATTCTTAAACTCTCTGCTGGAAAAGTAAACGCAATAAAAATATAATAATGAGATTAATTTAATTTTAATTACAATGATAATAATAAAGGAATTAGAAAAACGATACTTTTTATATCACACGGTCCAACTTTTATAACGTATCTCGTTTGTTATTGTCTCATAATAAGAATGATAATATGTGGGCGATTTCACGATGTGTCGTCGCATAACGAAAAATATTCGTACAAAGCGCTTGTGATAAGTTATCGCAATAAAAGTCTAAAAGAGTCCACATATCCCGTCGATTTGATTATTACGTTGAAATTATCAATCGGGAAACAGCAAATAATAAATTCATAACAAGTTAATAATTGGCTAATTAGTAATGTAAACATATTAATTTAAATAATAGCGAATGAAACGTAATTACTATAATATATTTTAATTAATAAGGTGTCATTATTAAAACGTGATGTATAATGAATTAACATTATTATTCTTCATCATTTTCATTCATTAAAAATAATACAAATATAATATATATTGATAATATATGTGTATATATTTTGATAATTAATAAAATAATTATCAAACACACAATGGCACATTTGACATTCTTTAAATGTTCCTCTCGGTAAAGCTTTCATTATTATTTAGTTCTGTCAAAGAGATTAAAACAGACATTGAAAAATATTTGATAATTTTTAAAACAATTAGTGATTTTATAGAATAAAAAAAATCTATACTAAAAAAATATTAATTTTAAAAAGAAAAAACACAAATATTTAAAAACAAAAAGGGAAAAGACTACGAGCTTAAGTTTAATCGTTATAAGTTAAAAATTGAAAACGTTAATAAACATGTCATTTAGTTAAAATATAAAACTTTAATTTGCCGGCAATAAATAAACAAAACAAAAACAAACGTTTCGATCTCTATTGGATCATTATCAATGTTAACAAAAATAACGGTGAAATTATTACAAAGAGAAAATATATAAAAATTATACTTCGTTCTCAGTCGCAGTATTAACGTTGTCAATAATTTCGCTCAGTATGTAATAAATATTGTAATTAGAATGTTGGTATCAATAACAATATATTCCTCTGATTATATAGAGTATAGACACATAATTATTGTTTCTGTTAAAAAGTACAAATATAATGTAAAAATATAATAGAAATAATAATAGTCAATAATATAATATAATAAGAAAAATACACACTAAGAAGCAAGTAATAGAAATAAATAAGTAATATAATACACAACAAGGAATATACAACATACTAAACATACTAAACACCATTACACATACTAAAAACCATTAATAGGAATTAAAGTGATATACAATCATACAATATATATATTTACATTAATTTAGTAGCAGCTAAATTAAATGAGAAATAAATACCTTATAAATGTTTGTTTATTGCCGGCAAATTAAAGTTTTATATTTTAACTAAATGACATGTTTATTTACTAACGTTTTCAATTTTTAATTTAAAATTTATAACGATTTATCTTAGATTCCTTTTTCCTTTTGATTTTTTTAATTTTATTGAGCCTTATTACTATTATAGTTTAACAAATATTTATTTGAATAGTGCCAACTAAACATTTACTTATAGTAAATAAGTAATTACTTAATAAAAAGAAATGATAATTAAATCCTTGTATCAAATAAATATATTGTTATATTTAGTAAATATTTAGTTGGCGTTACACAAACAAAAGATTTATTAAAATTTAGCATTTTTTCAGTGTATATGTATAATTTTGCATAATGTATTTTCGTTAATTTTCTTTAACACATGAGAGAAAAGAAATGTAGCAATCAAAACCGACACCGATTACGCGTATTTTACCGTGCTAGATCGTTAGATCGCGTCTCCGCCGCGCGGCGGTGGTAAACGCGTTCAACGCGAGTCGAGAAGGACCTAGCCTATTTTTGAGAGGGGGCTGTGACCGGAGGGGAGGTGGAGGCGCGCAACAGACCGGATGTTGAGAGGCGAGGCAAAGGGGGTTTCTCTGTTCGGCGGCGGTCTCGCACGTGATGCAGAGGGGACCGGAAGTGCTCACTCCCCTACGCCTCGTGCCTCTCTCGGGCTCGTATAGCCTCGGCGGCAATAGTAATGGGACTTACGAGGGCCGCACAATAAGAACGCGCGCGCTTCGTTACTGCTCGCGTTTCGGGCCCATCCGATACTGCGTCGGTCGTCTCTATTTTCTATTCGAGATTGAGGATCTGATTGTGAGTAATCAATCGTCGGGCGTACCGATAAACGCGCCGTCCTGAATTCGGCGCGAGATAAGTTCGTTACTGGATTTTTTCTTTAGAAATTAAAAATTTTTTAATATAAATATAGCTAACTTTCAATTCAAACAACTCTTAGTATTTTTAATATCATTTTAAAAAAATATTAGATATTTATCGAGAGGAGAATGTATATTTTATTTGCGGTAATCTTTCTTATTTTAAAATAATATCAAAACTACTAAAATTTGTTTAAATCATTTAAAGATTAACTTTTGAATAAATAAATCTTTTTTGTATATGTGTAAAAATGTTTAGACAATATAATTATATATCTAAAAAAAGATATATGTATATAAACCAAGCCTTAATAATAAATTAAATTATCGATGTAATCAGGTCTCTAGTAATCAATTCGTAGTAACTCATTATCTTTTCAAATTAGACTAATCTACATTTAGGTTTAGAAATGTTTACACATTCCAATAGATGTAAGAATTTTAGATATTTTATTATCAACATATTTTAAAAATATTATTCATATTAAATGTAAAAAAATATATAATTTATTATATCAAAATTGTATTCAATATTAAAAAAAGAAGGTTTTCATTAAAACATTAATATCCGTTAATTCCCATAATTTTAATCTCTGCTCGCGCGAAATCTTAAGTAAATCTACTGTAAAGAGAATCGCTATTATAACGTATATTTTCGAACTAGTCACACAAGACGATCTGGTTTTCTTCTTCACATCTGTGCAATTCTTCCTCTCAATCGAGACACGCTCTCGAAGTGAGCAACAATGCTGTGGTGGAAGCGGTTCTGAGGAGGGTGCATTTACGAGTGCATTAAGGGAGGAGTACTCGAGGACATTATAAAACTATCTTGCCGGCCCAGAGTGGTATTGGGGTAGGTCTCCCTCCCTTTCCTTTTACTACCAGTCCTGCCCAGCGACTTCCGGTTGTAACGTGAGCTCCGAATATCGCTCCTGCTTTTTTCTCTCTCCCCTTCTTTCTCCTTCTAACCCCTCCCTGCTTGCTTTTACGCTCGTTTCTTGCGTCGCTCCTTTTGTTTATCCCTAACATGATATTTTTTACGTTCATAATTATGCTAAATATACCAACATGATCAGATATATATCAGTATTTCGATCATCGATTGAAAATACATAATTTTATTTTATTTATTATACATAATAAAAATTCCGAGATAGCACATAAAGCAATATCTGCGATGTGTATAAAAAGAAAAAAATCAAAAGCCGCAGTGGCGGCTATTTATATTTTTCAAGTATTACACTATATTCATATTTATATAGATAATTTTACAATATCTTATTTTGAAAATATCAAGAATCAATCTTGCGTGAGAAGATGATACATGTACAGTATTTTAATCGGGAAAAATGTATTAATAAATAACGAAGAGAAAGAATGTTCTTCTGTTTTTTCTTTCTCTTTTCATTCTAATAAAAGTAAGCAAATAAAAGTAAGTAATAATCAGATAGAATAAATTATAACCGTTTGCACGACGATTACTTTCGATACCAGTCTGACTAAAAAGTGATGTTAAAATTCTTAAAAAAAGAAATAAAATCTCTGCGGTGTGCGAGACATTTATACCAGAGAAGGAACGTACTTTTCTATTTCCGGCCGTTCGTATATTTACCTTACGCCGTTCATCACGGCGTATGCGTACGAAAACCTTGACGATAACCACGACGACAACGATGGCGACGAAGAGGGGGAGGACGATACGCACGAACGGGAAAGAAAGGACGAAAAAAAGAACGTGTATATATATATATATATATATATATATATACACGTATGTACGTACACGTATGTACGTGCACGCACATGTGCGCGCGTGTGCCATACGGTCGTGTCACGAGTTCTGAATGAGCAAGAGGCTTTGTAGACCCTCGAGGCGGTGTACGAACTATGAATGAACGAGTGAATGAATACAACCTGTGCCAACTACCCCTCCCCCCGCGGGCGCGTCCCTTTCTTCCTTTTTCTATTCGTTTTATCCCTATAGGCGAGTTTCTACTTCTAGCCTGCTAAGCACAGTCGCTCTTTCTTTATATATCTTTCTACTCGGGATATTTGCAGCGACACCATATGACGCTACTAATAACGCGTTATGTTCACGCAACACCGTATATTACAGATTCTTCCGCGACGCGGAAGATCGCGGGCTCTCGTTCGCGCCAATCGAGATAACGCGCTACCGCGATTTTAATACGGTTTTATTACCGCGCTTATTAAGCTTCCCGTAGCTCTATAGTCGCATATTAAAGATACTAAAGATAGGTTTGAGGAAACTAGATACAATTTGCTCTGCCTCTGCGGCGTTCAGCGTAAAAACGAGAAATGAAGTATAAAGAATTAATTCTTACTTTAAGATCTCATGCGTATAAATTTCAAATCGAATGAATGAAATTTCGAGGTCTAGGTATTTATTATTTGTATATATAAATGAATAAGAGAGAATATCTTTTTTGAGAGAAGATACTCTTGGTGTAAAGACTATACATATATCTTTTATTATTAATTACAACAAAACGAAGAACAAAAATTCAGATTTATATCTTTTATTACAAGATTTTTCATGTACAGAAAATATTGAGTGATTAAAATTGCTTGTAAAATACGGTCAAAAAGACATCACGTGGCGGACATGAACGGAAAAAAAAGATACAGAAGCGATCGGAATGTCACGTAATTCATTGGCATTAGTTATAACGCGAGGGTTGCTTAAGAAATAATCATTGTATTCGCCGGCGTGACTGACCAATCGCTCCTCTCTTCCATAAACGCTATATCGATGAACGTCACAAATCCTTTTTTGGATACCGCGTGTAAAACCACACGAGTGTCGCTTTCGCGCATGGGGATTCGACCCTCTCACGATCTCTTGTCCCCGCGCTTGTGTCGCTAATTTATGCATAATATGCAAGCTCACATATACGCATTACGCGTGTTTGTGGATCCGTGCACGTGCGCGCGATACGTGACACGAAGCAATGAATACGCGACAAGCTCGATGCTTGTCTTCATGGATAGCACGCGCTATCATCGATATATCCATAAAATTCAGCCTAAGAATCTACTACCTTCTTTCGTAAATTCGAATGGTGAGAAAGCTATAATCGAACACACTTGAACTTACACTGTTAGAAATGTTTGTGAATTTACCATATTTTTACAATAAAAATGTGCAGTAAATTTATAAAACCATATAACGTTTTGCTATGATTTCGCAATATTTGTAAATTTACAATAGAAATTTGTTGTGAATTTACAAAACGTGCCGCGCCAGTATTAGAGATTTGCATATATTTTACCACAAAATGTTATTGTAATTTCACAATATAATATTGTTTAAATTTATAGCACATTTTTGTTGGATAAAAACTTCCAACACTTTTAAAAGTTTACAATAGAAATTTCTTACAGTGATGTCTTATTCTTATAAGTTCGACGACATGGTTATAATGATACGATAATGTTATCATATACGAAGATAATTTTAGTTGAAAGATCTAAAATTTTATTGGATACAAATCTGAATATAATTTCATTAGATCATTTTATTGAAAATTATTTTAATCAAACTACTAGAATATCAAAATTTTTTGCAGCATTGCTTATTTAGTTTTTAACATAAATATTTCGATGGTCCAATAAAATTATTTTCAGATGTATGTCCGATAAAATTTTTAGTCTTTCAAAATCGTCTTTTCCTTGAATTATAATATCTAAGAAATGTGAATGCAGAATGAAATTTTTGTTGCCTTTAAAAATGAATTATAAAAAAAGACATAAAATTTCCAACAACTGATACTGTTTATTTCAATTTGAAATTGAAATAAGTCTCGAGATAATAAAACGTAACTTAGCACGATGCAATTAGCGAAGTTAAATATATGAACGTATCGAAGAATCTCGGAATATATCTGAATTAACTAATAACATAATTAAAAATTATATAGTCGACTCAGTTCTAAATAATAGAGCGATACATCAGTTCCAACACGAGGAGGTCGAAAGCGAGGATAAGCGAGAGTCGAACTAGAGACCTCGAAGAGTTGTGATACATAACATAACAGTGCTTTAGCAAGCAGAAATAATGAGTCTATTATTCGGATGTCTGTGTTGGTCGCTTTGTAATGACGATGTCCATAAGACACGTACATACGGTACCAGTCAAGCCGGAGCACTTTGGCATCATACGTACAAATATCAGTCAGAACTTGCCAAATTCTTTAGTCTGAAAAAAATTTTTTAATATTTTATACGATATCTTAACATTGATAGATGAAATTTCCAATATTGATAAAGTATCCAAGATAGATTTTTTTTCGGTCCTTTGACACTTCATTTACGTCTCCAAAAAATAATAGTCCGTACATAAAATATACATTATTCTTTTAAATTAATTTTATATATTATTGATAAAAAACGCATTTATTCGTATGTATAATTTCTTTCAAAGATGAAGACACACAGTACACAATTCAAAGCGTTTTACTTTCAGACAGGAGCGAATATAGGGCTGCTTTTTCATCAGATGTAACTGAATAAATTGTTTTTGGGAAATAAAAATTAATTAACGTACTTATTAAAAATTCCTTCTTTGGTGAGAATTTCCAACGGCTAATTCAGTCAGTTTTAATGTGATAGTGGTTTCATTCTGCCTCCATGTAGACGAGAACGATTGAAATCGGGATGAGGGATATATATGAGCGCATTCATTAACGTCCACGTACACTTGTAGGTAGGTAAGTGTATGCGTGTGCTTTATATCGAGATAGACACACGCATGGCATGAGTCGGCGCGGAGCGGGCGAATCGTCTCTATTGTCCGCGGCGAAGCGTGTAGAGGACCCGACTTTCCCTCGTTCACCCACGGTCACTGCTGCAATGACGTAAGGCCCCTCGGCTAGGGTAATTGTTACCCGTGCGCTACGTACGAAGACTCGCTTTATAATGTTCTTCTCCACTCTCCGCACCGTTCTATTCCATTCCATTCGTCGTCCTATTGCGCGTGCCTCCCGAGTCCGACATCAACGCACTTGCGATTGCAAAGTGGAGTGTACGCGGTGCACGGATTACGGAACGACACGCCAGGATTATCTCCCATTGATAAAGACTGCGTTATAGTACGCGAGCAAAATCGTAGTTTCAGCTGCCGCGATTGCGAGTCATCTCTCTAATCTTCTTTTTTGTTTCGTAATGTTCCCTAACAATGAAATGAAAATACATGACGTTAAGCCACGTGCTTATAAATTAATTCCTTTTGTATATCAGAATTTCTTTATATAATTAGTAACTTATTATTAATATTATAAATTATTATTAATAAATTTTTTATAAATAAATTACATATAATTCTCTCTAAAAATGAATCAGTGTATTATCACTGACATCAGTACACTTATAACTGATTATTAGCGAATATTTACTGTTTTTCAGTAATTATAAGATTATGATTTTTCTGCAGATTCAATCTGTAGAAATCATAACTTTTAAAAATGAATCAGTGTGTATTATTATTGAAAAACAGAGTAAATATTCACTGATATTACTGTTGTAAGTGTAGCACTGAAGTCAGTGATAATACACTGATTCTTTTTACAGAGTTTATTTATTAAAAATTTGTAATGCGTTCTGTCATCATTTAGAGACTTAAGAAAGTCAATTTAATTGATTATAAATTTTATAAAAAAGACATTTTAACATCGTTCCATAATGTTTTCTTCTTCAATTTGGTAATATTAAATACTCTAACGCAATATAGCAAATACTATTGTAATACGTTAAAATTCAAGCATAATTCATAAAAGTCGCAAACGTTTCATTAAACGCACATTGAACGTTGCTATTTGGTCTTTCGACAGCAGCACGTTAATCTATTGTGCAAAACGTGCTTGGCGAGAGTTGATTCGTCATGTAATGATGAATTTGATTTTACAATGGATAAGCGCATATGGCGAAAGTAACTCGGTCAAAGCCAGATAAATGATCAAACGTTAATACTTAAACAAAAACTGGGTCACACGCGCTTGTGCAAAAATTATTCATGTCATAATGGGTGCAACGGGGAAATTTTTATATGACCATTGCGTCAACATTAGCGTTGATATTTTCACTCGGCAATTCGTTCTCCCATACCGCAAAGAAATTAAAACCGGGTTCGTGACCGGTGAATAATACGATTCTTACTTCGAGCACACGCTTGCGAAATCTGGTCGATCGCATTGCACAACGTTACATTTTGTACAATAACAAAATCATTGTGTAATAAACGCTCATCAACTTGGTTTCATTCAACAAAAGTTCGATTTTGCAAAACTTGACGTCCATTCTCCCCGATAATCCTTCTCGTTTCGCGGCCGCGATTAGGAGACGTCGCGCGATTCATGAGATTGTACAAAACTTCTGAATGAATAGAATAGCTCCGCGAGAGAGCTATTCCAGACGATTCCGTAAAAAAAAATGAGAGAAAAAAAAATGAGTTTGAATGTGCCGCAGGTAACTTACATCATCTCCGATATTATCTCCGAATCTATCATACATGATTGTGGGATAGTTCGTTTGTTATTCAGATATTATGTAGTGGTGTATTCATCAAGAATTCAAGAATAAAGAGAATAAATTTTTCAGGTTCAACAATTATATTCTCGTGAAGAATATAATGGACAAAACAAAGTGTTACATAAAGACTGAAGACACCGACTAATGGGTGCCCTAATAAGTCTGAGTTTCTCGTTTGGGCTCGAGCTCGAGAAATGGCTCACTCCCTCTCACTCGTCGCGCGCTGCAACAAGCCGTATCGTAATCAGCCCTGAGAGAAGTCAGACGTTTGACGATTCGATTTCTAGGCATATACGGTGAAATCGCGATCTGTCGCCGATGCAGTAACCCGCGATACGACGACGAAGAAATGCTAAATGAGGAACGAACAGTGACGATAATGAGAGGTTTG
>Ga0157364_1003502_pt1 | contig 15237 bp, 5 predicted proteins | sample AttsexASBM2_FD_111476 | JGI IMG/M metagenome (GOLD analysis project Ga0157364, IMG submission 111476) | Fungus gardens microbial communities from leaf cutter ant in Ribeirão Preto, State of São Paulo, Brazil - Atta sexdens ASBM2 | ecosystem: Host-associated > Fungi > Mycelium > Unclassified ...
GTGTACCGAATGTAAAGCATTTTAGACATATGTGTGTGTGTGTGTGTGTGTGTGTGTGTGTGTGTGTGTGTGTGCGTGTGTGTGTATGTGTGTGTGTGTGTGTGTGTATAATATTTTACACTGGTCACTTGTAATTGAAGTTGACCAAATCGTTAAAACAACGACGATGTTTCACGTATATATGTAACATATCGATCATTGCCGCAAAACATTGTCGTATCCTGGCAATTGAAATGACTGTCCATTGGAACGGTTACGATTGACATTTACTGCGACTGGATTGTTCCGGCTGTTAAGCAAAGCGACGTAAATAGCGCGCAGGCAATGAAATCGAAAGCGTGTTGCTCGTAATTACATCCATGATAGCAATTAGATGTTTATCTACTCGCGGCATTCTTCCCAATTGCGCCAATGTCATGGATTATATTAAAACGACATGGTAATTGAAACGCATACGACTAATTGCATATGTCGCGAATGTATCAGCAACGTCATCGCTTCAGTCGATACATTGTCCTGATTACTATTCAAATTTGTTCCTATAGCGTGACTATCATTACATTTTGCTAACTATCATTATGTATATCGCTGTTCTAAATTGAGCGATGAATTAAACGATGATTGCAATTTACTCCTCTTCATGCGCGTAAACAATTATAAATTAACAGCTAAACAGTGTGCCTTACCGATAAATGAACAATCGCGTAAATTAATAAGCAAATCAATTAATTGATTAGTCTAATGACTATATTCCTCTCTCTTTCTCTCTTCTCCTTATCACAATATTATAACATATAATGCAAGTGTTTATATGTAGTTTCTTAATTAGTTTTCAGCAAATTATGCTTTAAAAAATATTTTTTAACATTTATAAGACGGGAAAGCCATTATAAATCTGCACTGAATTATTATCGTATTATCATTTTAAGACAAAAAATACAATAAAAATCATGAATTATAACAAATCTCAATCAAGCAAAGCTATGATTTTTAAAACAGATCCCCACTCCGACAAAGTTAAATTGATTTTCATTAAATTTTATTTTATTTAAATTGAATTGAATTTTCCATAATCTTTGATTATGCACTTTTATATGTCATCTTCTCTCACACAACTTTTAAGAAAGAGTAGAACTATCTGTTTTTACCCGTTTTAAAAACTAGGTCGGTCGTATAAATATAAGAAGGTTTTTATCTTCTCTGGAAAGTTGTTCCGACAGCGTTTATGTATTAGATCGCGAATAAGCAGTACTTACATTTATACATTAGTTTCTCTAGGATCTCCTCGTCATCTCGTCAAGCGTCGCGTTCACTAGCCGCGAAGTACGTCGCACGAGAATTATAAATTCCATCGCGAAAAACTACCCCGGATCTTCGGTTTTAATGCTCAAAGTACGGCAGCTGCAGCCCTGATGAGATTCCCGGAGGCCGAAGTTAGGGGAAGTTAAATTTGGTGAAAGGAAGATGTCGGAGAAAAGTTTTCATTCCGCGTCGTCCGTAAAACGGCAAAAACATTCTCACGGGCAAATCCTCGCGCAGTCCTAGTGCTTCCGGCTAATACACGAAATTGATTTAACTTTCCGTAATAAAGTCGCTTATGTTGCACGAAAAAGTTACTGTTGATCGCGTGCATTTTTTTTACACTAAGGAAAATAACGCGAGATGCAACATGTTTCGCAGTTTTTGTGTAATCAAACATTCGTATGTGCGTATGTGCGAATGTAATTTTACTCAGCAAATATTCAAGACACGTAATTTTAAAAAAATTTTGTGTAAGCCAGAATTATATTTTGAATTATTAAAAGCTCGTTGTTTGCCAGATAAATACTTGACATGTATTTTTTATTATTTTTTTATTTTTTATCCGTCTCCAAATTTAATTAACCATATGGTAAATTTTATTGTTCACAAACATACATATAATATGTACTTCTAGTTATTTTCATATTTATGAGTGAAAAATAATCAATTGTCGCATTTGTATATGCAAGTAAAAATATTTCAAGATTTTATTGTTCCTCCTGTTCTCTTCTCTTTTTTTCTCTGATATAGAAAGATATTCCCCAGGAATTCTATTACGCTGGAATTTTTCTGGTACCTCGATATTGAAATACTAGGTCAAAATTGGGTTTAACGAGAACTTTCTAATGGCAAAATGTCAAAATTAAAACATGCTCTCCAGTAATTTAATAGAAATGCATTCTTGCTTGAAAGAGATAATTAAAACTTTTACAAAGAAGATTTACGATCAATTAAGGTTTTACTAACGAAAAATCGATTCTAAATTGGTCAAAGAAGAGATTTTTATTTAATATATTTGAATTTTTTTAATTATAAAAGAGTCTATTATATTGAATTATCATAAAAGTCTATTATATTGAATTTAACACAGGCGAATAACGAGATAAAGGAATAAATTTTAATAATTACTCTTTTTTTTTTTCAATTTTATTAGAGCACTTTTATCTACATTGCATGTCGATTATAAACGACGTGTATTTATCATTTTTATCTTAAAAGCAGAAGACTAATGGCCGTTTCTACCAATGTACATTAACTTTAATCTCGGTTCAACTTATTCTCCATCTTTTATTTTAATTCTTAAAACTAGAAAAAGATGAAGAGTTAGTTGAATCAAGATTAAAATTGAACTACATTGATAGAAACGGACATTAGAATCGGTTATTTCATCTTTGGATAAATCATATAACAATTTATCTAATGGATAAACAAAAGAGTAAAAGGATAAGAGTATAAAGAGTAAGAGAATTAGAGAGTGAGCTAAAGTTTATCGAGAGGTGGAACAACCCAGCCTTATACAATCTTCCTGCTTTAAAGGTACGTGAAGTCGCTCATTTCAGAGAGACGTCGTTTTCCCGAATGAAGATTCATTCGTGGGAGTATTAATATAAGAGCGAACTCGTTAACTGTCGTTTCCTAAAGTTCCAGCGACTTCACAAACAACGTTCGTGCATCAATCGAGTATATGCACTCTTGCAGTTTCATGATGCCGCGGCACATTATCCTCTGCAGTTCAGATCGTTTTCGGTTTTCGGATTAGTATACTGTGGTAGACGAACTAAAATGAAATCCCGGAGAAACCTCAATCCGCATTACGTTCCGCATCTGCTCGCGCTATTATACAGAATCTCATATTTGCTGTTGGCCGATAGCGAAGAATAACGTCAGACAAGCCACTCGGCAGAGAGGTTGCCCGGGAGAGAAGGAAGAAGAAGAGGAAGGGAATAACTTGCAGAGTCGGCCGGAAAGAAATTAGAAAGAGCAGATGGCCATGCGACTTTTGAAAAATTATTTTCCTCGTCAACGAGCACTTTCTCCTCGGAGAAGCGCCTCGCGACGAATTCTTCGCGTTCCTCGTCATTCTCCGACAGCCAGCAGACGTAATTGGATGTCTCGACTTTGCCAGCTTACGACGGTTGAATCCTATTCCAGCTTGGCTGACGGTTAACCGATAATCACACGGACGATTCCACGAATTCATTAAGATCATTAGCCGGCACGTCTTGGGAGTTTAATTGTCATTGGCGAATCGTGTCTTACCGAATTACATTGATACGCGATTTATTTGTTCCATCTGAGAAGAGAGAATTATCTTGTTTAATATTTCCTTTATTTTCTTTTTATCTGAACATTTTGTGCGGATAATAACTACATTGAATCCTCCAGCTCCCGATAATCGAAGTTTTCTTGTACTATTGAGTGATTTCGCCAACTTCAATTTGGCTAGAAAGGATCACGAGGAGGTAACCACTAGCTGAAATATTATCCCACAAATCACATTTTCATTTGATTTCATTTGATTTCATTCGACGACAAATAATTTTCTTTGCTATATATGAAGTCATTTGATAAAATAAACGATTTTATCTAATATATACTCAATTAAATCTCGTTGCATATGTAATTATCGGATTATACATCGGGATTTCATATGAATTTTACAATGATATCAAGAACTTTGTTTCACTATTACATTAAGTGATTACTCCCTCGAACGATCATACAAGTCCACTTGTAATACGTTTAAAAAAAGGTAGATATCCAAAATTCTTGTAGATTTTAAAATATTATAATAATAATTAATTATTAACAATCGTTTCCCTTATAAAAACATTACCTTCGTGTTTTCACAGATCTTAGAAATCAGTATTCTGCTTTTCACTTAACAAACTTCAATCTCTACGCTTTTAATCCACCAAAGGAAGCAAACGTAGTAAAGAGGGCGAAGTTGAAGAAAGTATCCAGTGAGCCAAACAGTTTTGTTGAACCAATTTAATCTCTTTCCTTTTTGAAATCTTTATCAATCAGTCTGAATACCAAACGAAAGCAATAACCTGTTTTCATTCATTTTTTACTTTATTTTTTTCTACTGTTCAATCATCAGTCTATTGCAACCTTATATATTTTTACCATAAAGTTACTTCGTTTTGTTGTAATTTTCTTTCTCCCAAAGCATTGAACAGATATAATTAGTTTTTTATAATCATTTTCAAGTCCAATTTATAACCATTTTAATTAATCTTTTTATTATTACAATTACTTTATCTTTTATTATTTTAATAATTACCCAATTGTATTAACTTTCAACACAGAATTGAAGAAATCCATACATAAAAAGAAGCACGTTTTATTTAGAATACTAGATTCTTTTTTATATAGACGTCATATTGTCCTGATTTTATAGTTCCTTTTTTCGTTTCCTTCATGTTTACAGCTTCTCTCGAGGTTCGCAATGCGAATCTCGTTGAGGAATAAATTCCGATTGATTCTTCCATGATAGAGAAATGTTCCTATTTCCTTGCGAGTTTGTCTTCATTTGATGATTTATTCAAAACGCATATTTATCTTAAGAGCCGCCGGCCTAATGGCACGTTCCTAATGCCGATGCAACTTTAAGCGTGAGCTACCCAACCGAATCGTTAATCCAATTTACTCTTCTGTGAGGAGTTGCCTGAAACTTTCAACCACACCCGTCTGACAAGCGTGGCGTGATCGGTTATTCAGACTAGCTTATGATAATCACCCTCGAAAGAACTTTGAACTTCACACCAAACTTTACATATTGGATATATGTGTTTAACTCCTCGTTATTGAAACAGAGAGACTCTAATAAACATACGAAATGAAAATTTTAATTTTTCATCAATGTAATATCAAAAACTTTCATTATTTCTTTAATTCTTTTATATTGATAATTTTTCTTCCGATAATTTTTCTTCATGTTTAAAGAAGATGTCTTCAAGTCATTTTTTTAAACTTATATATTAAAAAACGTAACATTTCAATAGACAGATTTATTATCAGTTAATTACATGTTTCTTTTAAAATTTTATAATATTTTTTTTATTTTATTATACAATAAATCGATAAAATTCGAAGCAAGAGAGAAAAAGAGAAGAGGAAGAGAACGAGAAAGGAATACTAATGCGAGACGTGCAAAAGCGCAACACGTTTTCGTCACAATTTAAGACAAATTGGAAAATTCCAACGAAAACCGAGTTTTAATTTTGTCCATTCACAAAAAGCTATTCGAGATATAATAAAGTTGTGAATCGTACGTTAAAATTATTACACGCTTTTCACAGAAATTGTTCGTCATCTTTCCTTTTTGCTATTTTGAAAAGTCGTAATTCTATTTCTTCGTTTCTAAAGAGACACTTGGCAAAAGATCACCTGGGCAAAATGCTGCTTAAGAGTGATTGAAAAATTAAGAATCTCAGTTTTATCACGAAAGGTTTCTTAATTCGGCTAACTGTGTAACATGGAAAATCAATCGCGATGAGAGCCGTAACTTGTCATATAATTGGAACGAATGATCGAGATAGTTTGGAAATTATCGAGAAAATCGGAATGCTGAAAGATTCGATTAAGATATAAAGAAGTAAAGCCCACCCATTCACCCGTTCGATTTCAATTGATTTGTCTAAAAGAAATTATAATCTGAAACTGTGTTATCCTAATTTCGCCAGATATTATTAATCACAATTCTCTTTTGTGCAATTGCTCCTTATGCAAATATGTTTTTGCATCAGATTCCAGTTTACACGGTTCATTGCACGGATGTCAAATGTACAATACAAACGCATTAATTTGCATCACTGATAATTAATGCATCTGGTTTCAATATTAATGCACGTACTCTAACCGAGAATAGCCATCGTCTACTTGTTAATTAAATCGCAATGTTGAATTATACTCACAATTAGATACTATTTAACACCGTATTAAAAACTATTTCAAATGAGAACTATATTAGAACGTAATGAGAAATATTCTTCATGAAAAGGAATTCCTCATCATCGCGCAGAAATAAGTTTTGCTTAAATATAAAGACTATTTAATACATATACTATTTTGATTTAACTATAATTTTTTATTGAGCAAATATTTACTTAAGTAAGTGTTAATTGGTATTATTCAAATAAATAATTTCATTAAAATTTAGTTTACATTTTTTCTCAGTGTAAAAATTGAAGATACAAATTTGTAAATAATTTTATTGAACTATTGAAATAATTGTGTAGAACGCTCTAGCATGATGAACAGTACTAGAAAAAGTTTGATATTCTAGTAATCACTTTTAATGTCTTAATAATCGTTTTGATAGTTTAACAAAATTATTTTTAGATCTATATCTAGCTAAATTTTTAAACACTTTGGAAAAACTTACTTTCCATGCGATAATAAAATATTTCAAAATTAAAAAATGAAATAGAGAATATATACATATATGTACATAGAGGAGAAGATAGCATTATGGCATCCTAGGAACATTTTACACAGTAACTTTATTAATCAATATTTAAGTTTAAAATTTGATTATTGAATCAATTCTGAACTCAAAGTTACGAAATATTTATTACTTAGGACACTATTAATAAAAATGTGACGATATTGCATAATGACTCAAAGAAAAACATGGATGGTAATGTGGTCTTCCATAAAAATAGCCTTAAAAAATTAATTTTGTTTAGAAAACAATATTTGGAAAACACTTAATAAAAAAGTAAAACATTTTAGAATGTATGCAAATAAATGTATATACATTCACATAACTTCGGCATATAAGATGCTCAGTACTAAAAATTTCAGTACTAAAAATAGATTGTCCGGAAAGTTCGTGCCGATTTTGAAGGAAAAGTGAAACGCAGAAGGTTTAAATTTTAGTATATATTTATTAAATTTAAACCTTTTGCGGCACGAACTTTCCGGACAACCCAATAATACATATAATAATACATATAATACATATAATATAAACTATAGATTAACAGTAGAGCTACAATCGATCATTAAATAATTATTTTGATATGAAAACTTCAAAAAAGAGGCTGTGATGAGTAATCAATATTCATAGAGGGAAAGAATCAATATTCACATTAGCAAAATACCATGCTATTGTTCAAATTTGTATAACTCAAAATATATGCAGTCAAATAAAATGTTAAATAGCAAACAACACTTAAAAATACATATATTCGCATGAAAATACTCACGTTTAAGAAAAATGAGGAAATAGATGTAATTAAATGCTAAAATATATCTCAGAATCATTTCAAAATACTTGAAAATAAAAATGCGTCGTAATAAGTGTTAGCTTGAGTATTGATATATTAGTGTTATGTAACGGCGAGTTATTGAACAAATAATTCCATAAGTAATTATGATTCGCTATATAATAGCAGAGATATTAAGGGAGGCAATATACACTGGCCATAATACCACTTTCTCCTCTATAAATACTAGAACCAAAATAATGTGAAAATTTACCATTCTGCGGATACATATTTCGCCATAAACCTTTTTTCGTGTTAATATTTGGTATCCGGAAGGTATATTCCAGGTCTCCAGATTCCTCACTCCACCACAGTTTCAACGAAGAATGTTCAAATGGTCTCAACTTCACAATCGGACAAAGATCATTGCTGACAATGACATTGGTCTTCACTGGCTTTATGGGGTCGAGCTTGTGTTGCAGTACTTCTACGACGTACCATTTGTCCATTATCTGTAACGAAATGTTTTCGTAAAATTGATTTGAAAAATCTCATGATTGAATGGAACATATATCTACTAAGCGCTAAGTGAATAAAAATCGATATCTTTCCGCAAACATGATTTCCACTTGAGTCTCAATTCTCAGGATATTTGAGATATTAAAAAGTTGAAGAGAAAAAAAGATAAGATTCTAGCTCGGGAAAAAATTGGTTAAATCGGTTAAAGAGCTTGCAAAGACGGAAGAAAGTGCAGAGATACCGAGTATGTGCGCGGGAGAGTAGTAGTAATCTAGTAACTTTGGCGAAAGTAGATATAGATAATACCGTGAGAAGCTTATTCCGTGAAAGCAAATTACGAACAATTTATTGGCCGCGCGATCGTTAGTGATTAAATTGGAAATAATATCGTCGAGAGTCGAATATAACCGCCAAATTCCGATCGGCATAATGCGCGGGATTTTCTTTTTTTTTTAGCCCGAGCATCTCGATTTTATATTTCCGTGAAATCTTTTATATCTTTAATCGGATTGCGTCGGATAAATCTCAATGCTGAATCTCATTCAAAAGTAGTCTATATATTTTCGGACTTCTATTATCCGGAGTGTTGATCGATCTTGCAATTTCGCGACTTCTTGCTTCGCGGGTTTTATGATAAACAACAGCAGCGAATCTTAAATAGAACATTATATAATAGTGAACATTGTCCGCCAAGGGAATAAGATGTTCGTCAATCTTACTCGTGACTCTCCTTAGTGACGTTGACCGATGTTTTAGAGAAGTAGAGAGGCCAAAAGTTAAGCGCATAAAGAATTAGTCTCAACAAAATGCTGAGAAAATCAGACGCCTATTCATCTCCGTTGCAGTAATAATAACGTCGAATAGGACAGATTACAAAATCGGTCCCCGAGTATCTCATAAAAGCTAATCTTGATCATTCTTCTCGTATAACGCGGTGATTTTGTGAAAAAACTCAATCTTCAGAAAGCGCAAAGATCAATTCTCTCTGGAATGTAATAAATGCAGCTTTTACTTGTTATCTAAGGGGAAAATTCGCTTTAACTGTCGGTTTAATTTATCATAAAGTCGCATATTACATGCAAACATAGATAATTGTTTATTCAATTCGCTCGTATATTAAACATGATGCTAATGTACCCACTGAAAGCGCTTAGGTCCGAAGTTGATGTACAGCGGTGATGCAGATTATCAACTTGTTGAGCTCAGATGGTACGATACTCGGTTTTGCCCGCAGGAACTAGCTAAGGAGAGTTCGTTGAACAATGACTATAATAATCTTTGCGGAGGTCCGAGGTTCATAAAGGCTTCTCTGCTTTGTCTTTGCGATATCAGTGAATTTCAATCTAGCGCAAATGTGTTTTGTTGTTTCAAGATTAATCAAGAATATTCTTAGTAAATGCTATGCGCGAAATGCGCCATTTTTATTAACTTTGTGCTTATTAGAATTTTGTCATTTTTCTTTTTAAATTTTTATAAAGGGAGAAAGAGAATTTATCGAAATTTCTTTATGCTCAATTAGTTATTCGAAAAATATAGATATTCGACATTTCTTACCATATTTTCACAGAGCGAAAAATCTTCAGCGAAAACGACATCCGGTAATTTTGAAGCACTCTGTACGGACGAATGAAATGGCCAAAATAAAAGTAGGCGCCGTTTTTACTGAGTAGATACGTGCATATTGCGCGTGTATGTGTGTACGTTCGTACACATTTCTGCTTTATTGTACCGGAAAAGCGCCGTAAATCATTGTCGTCGAGGTGTATGTGATACTGGGTCACATAGCGTGGTCGGGGGATTAAAATTAACGAGATAATAAATATGGCCTTTGTCGAATAGCCCGCAAAAAATTTCAATTGTCGTTTCGTGGGAATCTCGTTGCATGAACAATCGCGGTCGTTTGTTTGAAACTGTTATTTTTCCTTTTTTTTTTAACAAATGTCGTGACTATGTGCAAACGATGTTATTATTAAACGGAATCCAGGAACTATGATAACATACCATTTACGTATAAACTTAGTTCTCTTCTTCTGAATTAGGAAAATTAATAAATTAAATTATAGAAAAAATGAATAATAATTACAAAATAAAAAATTCTCATGAATTCTCATAATTTCTGTAGCATTATACATTAGAAATAAAAATGTAGCGCCTTTAGTAAAACTGACATTTTTTAACAGCAACCAATTATTTTGTTTGTACAATAAAAAATTTAGTTGCTTCTGCTCAATACACTTCAGCTTTTTAAATAACAAAAATATTTGTTTATGCCAATTAAATAATTTAATTTATAAGCAAATAAAGTAATAAAACAGGTTAGTTTGCGGTTAAATATTTTATATTTTAATCAAATATTTTGTTGTTAGTAAAATATTTTTCCTAGTATAACAATAGATTACGCTGTTTTGTTCTGAAATTTAAAATAAACCGAACCAAAATATTTGTTTATACTAAACTGCTTAATTGGAATAAAGAAATATTTTGTTATTTAAAAAGTTAAAAAGTGTATTTACCAGAAACAATCAAATTTTTTATTATATAACTTAAATATTTGGTTTATAAAGATTATGTTTTTTTACAGGTTTTCTCCATGTCCAGATCCATTCTTGGAATGCCAACGTTTCGTGAACCTTGCAGTCCACTTCATCAGGGCGAGGAGCAGCCTATTGTATCAGGCTTGATGCAAAGTTCACGAAATGTTGGCATTCCAAGAATGGATCTGGATACGGAGAAAACCCGCAAAACGTAAAATCTTTATATAGAAAGCACATCATGGAGTCTCAAGAATATTAAATATTTTTTGTTGCTTAATTGTTAAAAAAATGCCTCAACTAAACAGTTTTATTAGGAATTTTTATTTATAAGGAATTAAATTTTTTTTCTAATGTGTGTGACTTTATTAAATTTTTTAAATATGCTCAGCATGATATTTTAGTATAGTATATAAGAGACAACGATAAGAAAAGATAATAGAGATAATTTTAATTTTGCACAAGGATCTTTATGAAGTTTTCTTCACTTTAAAAAATGCTGACTACGTTATTAAAGTTTGTATAAACTTGTCTTGTTGGTCTTTATGTCGCTTCTTATTCGTCTTAAGAAACCACGATATGCATCCGATAATAAAGTTTGCCGAGTTTGCTTTATTATTCAGTCTTGTAAATAAGACATATAATACCGAGATAGCCGTATGTTGAAATTAAGGAAAGTTTAATCAGTATCTATCAACTTGAAAAAGATGAGACCATAGAGCGCTCACGATAGATAGCCCGCATCGTCATCGCGTTGGTCTTGTAATTTATATCGCTGACAATAGTTGAATAAACACAAGCCTTCATTCAAGTTATGAAAGTAGTTGGAAAAGTTTAATTGGTATTTGGCAGCCAATGCAGCCATTATCACGTGTAACACGATTACATTACACGTTCCCTTGGACATTTCCGATTATCCACTAAATTATGATGAAAGACACTTATAACTTTTGATTCAGCTTGGATGTTCACGTCAATATAACACAAGATCTAAGAGAATCGTGTGTGAAATATTATTAATTAAAAATACAAGAACGCGTAAAATGTAATAAGTAAATGAAAATGTAATAAGTAAATAAAAAAGTTTAGAAAGAATAAGAAATTATAGACTTCAATTAAATATATGTATAATATATCAGAAAAAAATTCATCATCTCTTCCAATTAATTGAATAATTAATTTGATAATTTATTGTTATATATTAATTTGTTTTTTTAATGAGCCTTTTCTGGTGTATACATATCTCGTCTTCATTGTTTGCTAAATTCATTTTGTTAATTACTAGATTTTCAACATAATTTCTATTAATTTATGAAAATTTTGCAGGTTTTGCGGTCATAAAATATATTCGGTAATGAAAAATTATATTATTTGTTGGATAAACTGATATATTCATCGTGGCGTTTCGGACGACGCGAATGTAATAAATGTATTTTTTGCGAATTGAAAGCACATCACCGACGTGAAATGGTATAACAATCGCGCAGGGCTTTAAAAGCCCAGTGTTCCGAATAATCTTATATCCCTTTAGTAGATTTAACGTTCATTTATTTTAACCAGCAGTTTTTCACGTGGGAAGATTCGCCGCATAAAATCGGATAAAAACCACCGCCAAGCCACAACGATTTTAAGCTCGACGCATTGCCAAACTAAATCCGCGCTACTTGCGCAAAAGTCTATTTAAAGACACCTACAAAAAGGATTTTATCCTCCTCTTTTTTCATATAAAAATATAATGCAATCTATGTTATAACTAATTCACAATTGTAATCAATACATTTAATTTTTTTAAGAGCTAATTCATTTTACGTGCATTTGAAGCCTCGTTCTTCCTATTTAATATCCATAATTAAAACTGTTATAACTAATTCACAATGGTAATCGATACATTTAAGGTTTTTTTTATTTTAAGAGCTAACTCATTTTACGTTTGCATTTGAAAAGTCTCGTTCTTCCTATTTAATATCCATAATTAAGACTAACGATTAATACGAGGTACGTTGAGCACTCAGTGTAATAATTCTTGATGTCCAAGGAATTATCGATGAACTCAGCTGACCCTGCACAAATTCGTAAATTATAATTACAAATCGAATAATATACATGCGTTTTATCTGGACACGACGACATGACGCTGAAATAAAATTGCCGGCAAATAAACCGGCGCGTCGCGCGAGGATAAATTTTCGTTTATTAGACACTACCGGACACCCGGCACGGACGCGCTTCGTGACTTATGCATTCGCTATCGTAACGAGGACGTCAGCGTTTTCACGAGAATATTGCAGTAATTAGTAGCAAGGTAAATTACCGTGCGCGTACGCTAATAGCGGGTAATTTCCGAAATAGTAAAAAAAGGAGGGGGGGGAGGGTAGAAAGCGACGTGACGCGTGTTTTTTCCGAGTTCCACCTCGTTTCAGTTACCTCATCGATCACACGGTGAAAGAAAGAGAGAGCAGCCATCCAAAAAATATATATTCGACTGCCTAAACTCGGTTCGCTGCTCGTATATTTCCTCACGCTTCGAAAACTCTCTTTCTCTTTTCCGCAACAACAACAACAGCATGTGCCTTATGGGGTTTATGCGAGAAATATCCCGAGAATATACGAAGCAGAGATATACGCTCGTACTCTTCCAAACCGTCTCCGAAATACTTGCCCTTTCGCCTCTCGTAATACATATTTGCGAATTGAGGAGCCTGGCTCACGTTTCCCGCGGGACATAGCTTTCAGGGAGGCATTGAGAGGGCTGGTGGATTCATCGAGTGGGTTTCTCCGATGGTTTCGGGACAGCTGGCAATCTCTCCAGGAGACGCATTTGCATCTTTACGACTTTCGACGGTGCTCGTCGTCGTTCGCGTCGCGACGCCTCTGCGACGGACGAGCGGTAAAAATTGAGATGGCGCACGATCACAAATTGGGAAAAATGGGAAAAAAAAAAAGAATGTGTAAGGTCGTCTCCCTACGGGGCCACGTGCGGCACGTTATTGTATTTATGTCTTTATTAAATTCCACGCGCGACTGAACGCTGAATTTTTAATATTCTTACAGCGTGACATTTGCGATATGAAATTCTATTTTTGGCGACGTAACATTCCGTCTTCCCCCTCCCTGAGTATTCAATAAAACAAGTCCTTTAACATTAGCAACGATAATATAGTATGTCATATCATATGGATAAATGATTGTCACGCTAAAATATGTGTGTGATATCTTATAATAACAGATGTTCCTTTTTTTATCGAATATATTAAAAATTAAAGGTACATACCGATATTTTCCAGTCCTAATCTACATGTGTTATTTTTATTTATATTTTGTTATACTCATATATATATGTTATTTTAAATGTTATTGTTCTTTACGTATAAAAGCATTATCTAAAATTTTCGAATAATTAATAGCGTCAAAACCAAATGTAACTGTCAATATTAAAAGCCAGTGAATACGTGGCAACGACAGAAAGTAAATCAGTTCTATGGTAGTTACAGCGGGTGTCGATTTTAAAATAAATTGTCACATTGCTGTGCTTGCACAAAAGGAATTTAATTAAAACACGGGAATTTGCCTCTCATCGATTCGGCACCTCGTTCGAACGCACATTGACTCGTTATCGGTAGTTTTATGTACAGGGTGTCTCAGGTCTGCCGAGCTAACTTAATTTCCCAATCAATTTGTGGTTTATGTTCCATGAAGATAAATGTTGAGGTTCCAATAACATCCGAGTTCTAAACGATTGATGAAACTGTTCGATAAAATTTGACCTTTTTTTACGATACGAGATACTCTCTAAATTTCTTGGAGTGAAATCTTACTTCAAAAGCGTTAAAATGTTGACACTATGGAAAAAGAGTGCAAATATTTCATTCTTTTTCAATAGTGACAATATTTTAACTCTTTTGGAATGAGATTTCACTCTAAGAAATTTAGAGAGTAGCGATGTATTTTTATCTGCTGAATATAAATTCATTGGTCAAATTTGATCATCATATCATTTAAAAAAAAAATCAAAAAGGCTAAAAATGACAATTTTCAGAATTTTTATGATATTTTAGTTTTGCCAGTAAATTTTTTTCTAAATTTTGTTATGTTTGTTAATGCCACGCGAAAGTATTATTTTTTTCTTTATAATATATTTTGTTTTATTTTGTTTTATTTCGATGTGATTTATCGTTAGAAACTATTGTCCTTGTACGTGGAGAAGGTATTTTGTTTCACATTTCGTGGAACTGGAATTATGTGGAAAATAAGTGATTTTGTACTTACAAAATATAATCGGATCATACTAAATTGTGAAGCAATATAAAATTGATGAAATATTATTTGACAGGAAGATTGTGATCTTAAATTATATGAGGTTATAATCTTCCACACTGTATTTTGTCAATTTTATATTATTTTTTATTTGATATGATTTTATTATATTTTGTAAATACAAAAACACTTATATTTTTTTCTATAGTTAATACAGGATTAAGATGGAATAAATGCCTTTTCCATCTATAAAAGAGAGATATTTTTAAAATGCTGTAAGTATCTCGAAAATGAAAAATCATACCAAAATGGAACAAAATACATTTTGAAGTTAAAATTTGATACTTTATTAATAATAACTAATATGATATTTATGATATTTAGAAAAAATTTGACGAAGCTATAACGTCGTATAA
>Ga0157364_1003503_pt1 | contig 15228 bp, 5 predicted proteins | sample AttsexASBM2_FD_111476 | JGI IMG/M metagenome (GOLD analysis project Ga0157364, IMG submission 111476) | Fungus gardens microbial communities from leaf cutter ant in Ribeirão Preto, State of São Paulo, Brazil - Atta sexdens ASBM2 | ecosystem: Host-associated > Fungi > Mycelium > Unclassified ...
TAGTAGAAAATCACCCAAAAATAACTTTTCACACTTACATTGGACATCTTGAATTATTTGATTCGAATGTGACTGGGCTAACTGCGCTCTGGAGTTTCAACCAAAGTGACGACATAGCACAAGCTGTAACCACTTCGTTTCTGTAAGACTCCTAATGTTCCAATTCTATTGTTTGAGAAGATACATGGATTTGGGGTTTGCAAACTCCATTACTGGAAACCGGATTGAGGATACTTTCGTGGGAGGTTTACAGGATGAAGAACGAAAATGATGACGAAGAGTACATTTCGCGCATTCTTGGTCTCGGTCGAGTATCTTGCATAACGAATATACATTATATTATTATTTTACATGAAAAATAAAAACTTGAATGCACAAATAATTTGGGCGAATTGAATAATTTTAAAGCTCCTTTTATATAATTAATCAGTTCTTTTTAAAAAGTAATAATTTTGCTTGGCAACTTGAATAAAAATCCTTTGTATTAGTAACTCCTTTGCTTGTTAGTTATCTCAATTCTGCTTACGTAGCCAAGCAATATTATTAAATATAATTATTAAAGAAAATTACGTTTTTAGTCTTATTATCTTCAGTTGTCTTAGAGACAACTGAAAACGTAATTTTCATAATCGGATTAATATATAACCGTACAATTATAGAATTAATTTCTTCGTTTAGAAAATCTCCAAATGATATTCTTTGAAAATCATGCCCTTATGTATTCAACACGATATACGTATTACGTCAATCAACAATATTACATCTGTGCTTTTCTCTTTTTATTCATTCATCTACAAAAATATATCTTTTTTTATTATAGATGTGAAAGCATGAAAAAGTACAGTTAACACAATGGACTGTTACTGCCTACAAGAAATATGTGCTATTTCGTGTCATTTTATCGCACATCTGCATGCTACAAATGTTGAAATGGTAGATACGAGCAAAACAGAGATAGCTGGAGCAAAATATATTTCAATACAGCGTTTAAAAGAAATCTCTTTAATGTCAGTTTATTGAGTTTAAAGTTGAAGGCGCGGAAATAAATTGCAAAAATTCTATATTTTTGTTCGTTAAAAGTTTTTGCCGCTTTACGAATTAAGCGGATATTGTTTCTTTGAATATCATTCTTTTTACACAATTTTATAAAAGTGCGTGTTCAATTAAAAAATCGTGTCGAATAAAAAAATTGCGCCCATTTAAAAACACGATGAGCATTTAATTGGGATTTAATTGGGATCAAGTTATTTCATTCTTGTTGCGTCTGCAAACCACAAGATTTAAAGGTCAGCACTACGAGATTAATAAATCTGTTTCGAGGTCGAAAAATACGATATCACCTATGCTCGATAACCTGCACGAACTACACAAACCGTTTCTCGCTTTCGTCGACATTTGATAACATATCGGATCAACCTTTATCGGCAATATTGATCCATGAGATCGCTATTTAAAGAAACGCTTTATTCACAATGGCTTCTGTTTACAACGTTTAATGTGCGAATCGATAATACTGCATTATACATTATATAATTTTCATATTATAAGTAATAAATTTGAATACAATGATATTGTTGATTGGGAAAATAATTATTTATGTGAAAATGATTTATAAATGATTAAATTTCCAGTTACAATCGTATCTCATAATTGCACTTTTGACTGCCTATTTTTTTTTACATAAATTATCTTTAAAAATTATCTTTAATAATATGAACAATATTCGAATAATAGACTCTATTTTTACTAACTTAAAAATTTCATATTATTAAATATCTATATAATATAATAAATAATTTAAAAAATGACAAATATGAGTGTATTTTTACATGCGATCGTTGAATTATAGCGCACATAAAATAATTTTATAATGTTTATAAAATAATTTTTGATAAATTTATTATAAACTGAGATAAATAATAAATTTTATAAAATAATTTTATTTCTGCGCTCTAACAATCGCATGCGACTCATATTTGCTGTTCTTTTGATTATTTGACATTATCGCGAGTCTGAGTTTATAGAATTATAACTCATGATACACTCTTTATTAATACAACAAAATAAATACAGAATGTTTATTAATAACAAACAAATCGTTATAATGAATCTTTTATCCATAATCATGTCGCATTTATTATTTGTCCTACGTATTTTATATTTATATTAATAACATGTGTTATACACGCATATACATATGAAGTAAATGTGTCAATTAGTAGATAAGTAAAGACACGATTTAATTATTAGATGAAATAACAAAAATTTAAAGCTATTAAATTTTTAATGACATGTACGATTCTACGATTCTCTAGCGAAAATAAAACGTAAGATTAAAAGGAACATAAATCGAATATAAAAGGAGAGTACAGAAGCGTATAAGCAAACATTCTAAGGAGTGTAGATTGGAACAATGGAACGTAAACGAAGCGTTAAAATGCTTCGTAAACGCTTTATGCTTCTTTTATGTTCCATTGTTCCAATCTACGCTCTTTATAGAATATTCGCTTACATCTGTTTCTATCACTCTTCTTTACATATTTGACTCGTGTTCCTTTCTGTCTTGTGCTTTTTTTACTAGAATAAATAAAATCATTGTTTATGGAAATTTAATAAAATAAATTAGAATTATACATATATTATTAAAAGCTTAATATTTAAAATTTTTATCATTTTGTCTAATAATTGGGTCATGTGACATGTCTCCTATCTACATTTACCTTATTATTTAGTATACTACTATACAACCATACTACCTATACAATCTCCAAATAAAAAAATAAATTGATGAATATTTCATATGTTATCTTTATATTTCCAGGTTATGCAAAAGTCATGTCGTTGTGGATTCATGTATGGGGAGCTAACGGACAAGGAAACGATTGCCAGAATCGAGGAATGTCTCGAGGGTCAAATTCACGATCAATTCGAGATCTTGCTGTACAAGAAGACCAGTGAGTTATTACTTTTATAAATCTCCGCATGAAAGCTTAAATGTGGTGTTCGTGCCTTTTTACGAGTATCGATGGTTTTCAATGTAGCGTTCTTGGTTAGTATTTAATATACAGAAAGGAAGAATGATCGGAATGAATGTTCAGAGAATTATACGGATCTAAAATTTTGTATTTTTTGATTTTCTAACGCATAAAATTTAAATGTTTATTCGTTGGTTTATTTTGCGTGATAAAGCCAGTAAATATGTATAGATAAAATAAATATTTAGATAAAAAAAATATTTAGATAAAAAAACAAAATCATGATTTTTTTATGAACGACCTTATTATAACGATTTAAAAAGATGAAATTATTTGGTTTCTGTTTATCTAAACTCGACGAATTGTTCTAGTTCTCTTACAAGAAGATGTCATTTTGACGAAATTTACATGATGTAATGAAAATCTGTCAGTGGCGAGTACGTTTTTCTTTATGCGTTTATCACACAGGATAATTGGATAGCTGTGCAAAAAGGTAGTTGGAAAGGGAGAAAAAACTACTCGCGGAATCTCGACCAGAGGAGTTATTGCGCGAAATTTGCATGCGCGTGTTTATCGGGCCAACATCTAGTTTCCTATTGCGCCACCATGCACTTTATGCATTGTGCACGGTGCGGAAACGTTAGAGGTACCCGGCAATCAGCAGAGTCTATGTATTTAATGGAAAACAAAACGTCGTCGCTTAGCGTAAGGGAACCAACGTTTTGCTGGCGTAACAGCGCCGTTACGTTAATTAGAATATGTACACCGCTGGAAACGTGCAATTTATAACTTTTTCATGTAGCAATAAGCTGTAAGAAAATAGTGTTACATTATTTTTTTCTTCAAATATAATAAAATATCTTAATTTCTTTTTTAAATTATAAACAGATACGAAAATTGAATTAATAATTGCTATTCTATAAACATTTGATATTTATCTCACTGTTATTAAAGTGAGAATGGACTAGATGGAATATAATAGTATTTATCGAAAGTTAAATTATGAAAATTTAATTTTGCATTGTTTCTCATTCTTTTCCCCATCATTATATGTATATTTTTGCACTTAAAAAATTATAAATATAATAAGAATAATATTGTACTGAAAAATAATTTCTTAAAATAACAACTTTATTTATTAAGTGTGTGTAAATTTTTAAAGAAGCACGTTATAGAAGCATATATATGTTATAGTTACAATGTTTGCAACAACAATTGCTGAGCAATAGCAAAACTGTCGATTCCCGTTTTAAAACGCCTCGAGACACGAAATGTATCAATGTGCATGCACAATATTTGGTGGAATATCGAAACGTAATTATCATACATCATCGATAAGTTTCGCGTTTTGCTGGTCGTTCATGTCGCATCATCTGGCTCTAATATTCGCGTGTTATCTCATTTCGACGAATATTTGATTATTTTCTCTATAAAAGGAAACATTAAATGCACCTCCCTTAATGCACATACTAAGCATAATAACGCAAGATCGTTCTGTTTAAAGGTAGCCCAAGAGGTATGTCTAGCACAGATTCACAAAAGCGTGCTCGCAAATGCCAGTAAGTCACCCACGAATCTAAAATCTATGCAAAGGATATCATATATACGACAGATATACTTATCACATCAATAATAAACTTAAAAATTAGCGTTAAAATTTAAATTTAATTCTAAATCTTTAATTCCTTAAAATTTCTTAAAAAGACCACGAATTAAACTAAGCACTATTAACTATTATATTAAATTCTGTTCATTAGAGAATAAAAAAAATAAAATATTTGAAATTTGTTAAAATTATTGTTAGTTAGTATTTTTATAATTATCTTAAATTTTTCCGAAATTTTCTCTTTAAAAATATCCACTTTGTGGAAAAGAGCTACATTTCCTTCGTAATCGGAGCTAGAGCAGAAAGATTACTTTGCAATAGCACCATTTGCCGATAGTTCACAAAATAGATCACGGACATTATTTTTGTGCTGCTCGTTTGGTGAATCTAAGTACTTTTTTGTCGGAAAACCATAGTCGACAGTCCTTATCGTCGGAAGAGAGACGCGGAGATAAATGCAATGACGTTCATTTTTCTCTTCGAATAGAGGGAGAAAGAAAGTCACTCTTCGAGAATTATCAAAAATTTACGAGGTTGATTAACTCGTAGGAATAAGTGCTAAAGATTGTAAAAGACAAATTAATTACGTGCCATATTACAGGAAACGAAGATTCTTTCTTACAGAAAATTTATTTTTACTTACATTATTTTTACTTACATTTCATATAGTCTCTTCTTAATAGCACATAGTATATACGTAGTTACATTATCGTTCATAAGTATAGGAATGTTTGTGATTTTCTCACACGTAAAGTTAAATATTTTAAATATGAAAAAAAGTAGAGAATTTTTTACAAATGTATTTCAAAAAAGAAGAATAGAGCTTTAAATCTAAGTATTAATTTTACTTCTACAATAGTTTATATTTCTAAAATTTTTTTTTTTAATAAAAAATGTTTAATAAAAAATTGAAATTTTACACAAAAAATTCGATTATTGCGAAAAATCATCGTAAATTCTTTCATTGTAAAAACATTTTAAAGCTTACTTTAAGATTTATTTGTTAAATTTTATCCGATGACTTGATTTCATCAGTTGCAGTACTTCAAAATAAAACAAAAATATATATATTTAAAAATATATAAAAATATATTAAAAAAATATATATTTAAAAAATATTTCAATTTTTAATTTTATGTAATTTAAGAAAACATTGAAGGCATAAAGATAAAACATAGAGATTTAAAGATCCGTCTTTCCTCTTTAAAACATTTTTTTAAGGTTTTTTCACGATTTTTTTTGTCAAGATACTTAACTTTTTGTGAGATACGAGAAAATCACAAGCGTTTCCGAATTTATAAATAATAGCACGTGTATACTGTCATAAACATTTCGATTTCAATTTCTATAATTTTTTATCAACATTTCAAAATTGATACTACAATACTTTTTATAGCATATAATATAATGTATATTTACTTATATATTTTTTATTTATTTGAATTGTTATTAATATCATATTGATGAAAATTTTTAATTTAAAGATCAAATTTGATTTATTATCGCATTTTATTATTGATTGCTCATAGAATTAATAACAAAATCTTTATAACTTTTTTGCCAGTTTTTCCTAGATTATGCAAATTAAAAGTATATAATATGATTGTAGAAATTCAATTCAATTCAATTATTACTCATTAATAAAACCGAAACATCACCTAAGTTAGAGAAGCCAAGTACGGTCAAAGTTGGATGTTAAAATAATATTTCTACCCTTATTACATTTATTTCAGATATATGACCGCCGATTACTTTCAGCATATAACACAATCAACTGAAATAAAATTAATCTCACAAATTAATTGTCGCTACTCTCTAACATTTTAAAGCTACGCTTTAACACCTTAAACTTTTTTACAAATCGAAATATTTCGGTCAATTCTACCACTTATCTTTTTCTTATTAACAAATTTTACTTCATATGTGCTGATATTCTACGTAAATTCTATGATACTATTTTTATTTAGTTTTAGTGCATAACACGCTCTGTAACAGCATAACGCATGTTGCCATATAATTATGCCATTTATATTCAAGCGTATGATTACCATCCGCATTTAATATTGAATAATCAAGATAATTTTGATATTCTGCGATAAATATATTATCTTATATTTTATAGAAATTATAACTCTTAATAGAATATTTTAAATTAGTATTTAATAAATTTTTATTAAATGATATAACAATTACTAGATTTATCATAGAAAATTATTTCAATGTCTGAGTTTTTTTTGTCATAATTATTTCGATTATTAAATTCCTTTCGTTTCATTTCAAATTAGTTAAAACTGTAGTTATACTTTCTCATAGTGATGACTTACACTTTTTATTATTCCTCGGAACATGGTCGGTATTTCCGTTGTCGATGTACGTATCAATATATATATAACTTCCCATATGCCGCTGTCGCTCGACAGGCTTACAAGGTTGCTTAATTAAGCCAGCTGTCGATAAATATCCACATAGGAGTAGATACAAAATATTATCGAACATTTATATATTACTTGTATTCCCTCGGACCCAAAATTTCATCCATGTTTGAATTCCTGTTTTTTCATTAATCCGCGATAAAAGAACAACAAATTCTAACGAATTCTATTATTAAAATAGTATATTTTTTTACTAAAAATGTATTTCATCAAAGAATAACGTTAAAAAGATATTATAAAAATATCCAAAATGTCAGAAAATTTATTTTTATATTTATTAGCATTTTTTCTAGGATTTGTCGACATTGCAAATGTATTTTAATATACGTCACAATGATATATTTTGATTAATATAATATAAATTTCTCTTTATTATTCAATACATACATTATTGTTTTCTTCTCCTTTGCTCTACTTTAATTTATTCATTATTATCATTTATTTGCATGCTCGCATGCTTTACATTACGAAATATCATAAGTAAGTCCCTAATTAGATTTCATTGGCCCGAACTCGCATCCAGCTTCGATCCTGCATGTCGAATTTGACATTGTAAACAAGTGTGACTAGTATTACAATAATTTAATGCATAGTACTTTATTACTTGGATTGACGAAGAAACATCATTATATTATAAGGATTAAGCATTAACTTAGAAATTTAATATTAGAAAATATATTAATATTAGAAAATATAAAATCTAATTAATTTAACTAAAGCCACGTAATAACATATGGACGAATGTTTTAAATTTTTACATCTTATCTGTGATATTTGAGAATTTTCTCGCATCGAAGAAAATTTTTCGTATTTTCTTACAATAAAAATATCTCATTTTAGCATTTCTTTAAAATATCTTCGACATTTTTCTTGTTACATTAATCGTGTTGATTGTATTATCAATTCTTATTTTTAAAAACTTATCTAATTTATAACAATAGTACGATTAGTTCTTATATTTCAGTTTTTCTTCTTTCGCACTTTTATTACTGTATATAGCAGATCATTTTATTGGAGTATATCTTTTTGACACACGTAGCATAGATTCTTCTAGATTCCGGCAGCTGAATTGATGACCAGCTGACTCGCTGATTTAATATAGCCTCTGCTAGAGAAATAAAATTCGTAATCTTCTTGCAACTGATAGTGCTTGAAAGAATAAATTAAATATTAGATTTTCTTTTTTAATATCATTAGCATTATCCTTTTTTATCCATAGAGACACCATTATGGCTGCTATTGCAAATAGCACCCATCAAAAACGAACGAGACCTCGTGGTCTTGTTCCTGCTGACTTTTCGAGACATTACCGCTTTGAAACAACCTATCGAAACGGACGACAGCAAAGGCGGCCTCTCCAAGTTCGCCAAACTCGCCAGATCAGTCACCAGATCGAGATCGGTTCTAGTTTCTCAATTCAGCTCCCATCTGCCGGCTTTGAAAGATACAGCTGTACCGACTACCACCAAACAATCGCATTTGGGTCATGTAAGTTGTTGAAATGATGTTTTATAATTTTATTAAAATTAAAAATCTTTGTCTTTTTATATTTGTATATCTCTTTTATATTGTAATTTTCCTACACGGAAAGAATCTTTCTTAGAATTTGCTCTGAAAATATGATAGTTCTGGGACATTACATTTCGAAGAATTTTATGTAAATTTCTTTCATTCATTAATAAAACTACAATAAAATATAAATTAATTTTACTAAGTGCATGGTAAAAATCTTGAAAATATTGTATTATACCACACTACTATATTTTCAGGGTAAAATTTAAAAGATAATTTTTTCCGTCTAATCTTTAAAATGTTTTCTTTCAAAAATCTTTAAAATATATATTCCTTTTTTTACCGTGGCTGAAAATATATAAGTATTATTATCATTTCAAAACTGTCAATATGAATTATAGTAGTAGTCAATCTATACATTTATAAATCGATGAAATAAAAACGTATTTTCAATACGTCGACTTCTTCAGAAAATGGAAAGCTGAGACCACATCTGCATGAATTTTTCTTTAAAATCAACCTAGAAAGCTTATACATTTGAAAGTTTTGAAGTGTGAAAAGCTAATGGAGTCAAACTTGATGTAAGAAAAAGATATCAGATAAAAGAGATATATGATGGATAAGAAATCGATATTTAAATGATAAAAATAATTCGTTCTCTTTGATGGTTTATTTTAACATATATCTATCAATATAAATAAAATTTATGAAGAAATATCTTTAAGTAACGAATTATATAAATATATATAAATGTATAAATTTATGTAAACAAATTTGTATAACTGTATAAATTTATGTAACAACAATTATTTTTATGATAATTATTTTTCACGCAAGAATTTGCCTCTTGATATATATTTCGACATTATGATCTTCTTTTAGATGATGTCCCTAAGCGGCGATGTTATGCCACAATACAGACAAGAAGCACCGAAAACCCCGCCACACATTTTATTACATTACTGCGCATTTAAGGCAATTTGGGACTGGATTATTTTATGTTTGACTTTTTACACAGCCATCATGGTGCCGTATAACGTCGCGTTTAAAAATAAGACTAGCGAAGATGTCTCTCTATTAGTTGTAGACAGTATCGTTGATGTGATATTCTTCATCGACATTGTGCTAAATTTTCACACAACATTTGTTGGCGCTGGTGGAGAAGTCGTATCTGATCCGAAGGTAACTTTAGCTTTATCAACATTTTTTCGTAAACAATTTAATTATCTATTAAAAATAAATGTTTATATTTTATATTTGTATTTGGAATTATTACAAATCCTATAAATAACTCGCAGTTTTGTGAAATAATTTGTTCACGATAGTGTAATGAATATATACGTATAATAGTAATTTACTTTCATACATAATAATAACAATAAATGCGTAATAGCTATTTTTTCATAACGTAATACTTTGATATTTTCAGGTAATCAGGATGAATTATCTGAAATCTTGGTTCATCATAGATCTACTAAGTTGTCTACCATACGATGTATTTAACGCCTTCGACCATGATGAGGATGGAATAGGTAGCCTGTTTTCGGCTCTGAAAGTAGTACGGTTGCTGCGACTCGGTAGAGTTGTACGCAAGTTAGATCGTTATCTGGAATATGGTGCCGCGATGCTCATTCTTCTACTCTGTTTCTACATGTTGGTTGCTCACTGGCTGGCCTGTATCTGGTACGTCATATTAAGGTGATTTTACCCTGCGTACACACACGTATTCAAGGTAACACACACCTCTTTGACTGAGATACGTACGTCGCGTAATACAATCATTACTGTACAACATTACATACTCGTACAAAAACGAAGATTACTGTGATATTCGTTATGTTCAAACATGCTTCCACTTTTTTTTATGTATATATGTTTTACGTACAATATTTATATATATTTGTTGTTTCATTATATTTTAAAAATTGAGCGTTATCTATATTATATTATTTTACTAACCATCATTCTGTCGAAAAAAAGAAGAAATTTAATTGAATATAAAACGTTGCTCTCTAGATATTTTTTTTATTTAATTTTATTAAAAATAATTTTTTATGAAAGAGGACGAATGCACAGAGACAATACAAAGCAACGATATCCAGTTATTACATTAAGTCAAAATTCATCCAGAATGTGGAAGCATTTAAATGTATAAACAAGAACGTTAAATTTAACTCCGCGCGATCGTAAAAGAAATAGCATAGTATCTCGCATCCAAATGTGATCTTTTTTTGATATCGTATCAATTTTCAGTCCGATGAATCTGATATAGTAAGAAATTTCCTCGCATTAAAGGTATTCGATAGGGAGATCGGATGCTGACAATGGGGTGCAATATTCGTGGTTGTGGAAATTGGCTAACGTTACCCAGTCACCATATAGCTACTTGTGGACCAATGCCAGCACCGCACCCGAACTAGTAGCTGGCCCGTCACGCCGTACGATGTATGTCACTGCTCTTTACTTCACAATGACTTGTATGACCTCTGTGGGCTTTGGAAATGTTGCAGCCGAAACCGACAATGAGAAGATTTTCACCATCTGTATGATGATCATAGCTGGTATGGATACCACTATAATCTTGAATCTAATTAAAAATGTAAATCAGCTATAAAAGGAATATCTCGATCATCAAACAAGTTAGATGAAAAAAAAAATACTTACGAATATTTCAACGAAGTTAGATGAAAAAAAAAATACTTGCGAATATTTTTGTGTAAAATAAATTTAAAGAATTTTTTCTCTTTCCCTTTCTCTTCTTCCCTCAACCAGCCTTATTGTATGCTACGATCTTCGGTCATGTTACCACTATCATCCAACAAATGACATCCGCTACCGCCAAGTATCACGATATGTTGAACAACGTGAGAGAATTTATGAAGCTACATGAAGTACCGAAAGCTCTTAGTGAGCGCGTCATGGATTACGTCGTTAGCACGTGGGCGATGACCAAAGGCTTGGATACGGATAAAGTTCTTAATTACTGCCCTAAAGACATGAAGGCCGATATTTGCGTGCATCTTAATCGGAAGGTCTTCAACGAACATCCCGCTTTCAGGTAAATTCTACAATCATATATAAAGATTGTATACTTTTAAATTTAATTTAAAAATTAATTAATATTAAATTATAAATATAATTAATATTAAATTTTAAATTTAATTTAAAAATTAATTAATATTAAATTATAAATGTAATATGTAATTAGATCATTATTGTAAATTGTAATAATTTTAATTCGCTATGCTTGTTTACTATTTAGATTAGCGTCTGATGGATGTCTGCGTGCCTTGGCGATGCACTTCACGATGTCACATAGCGCACCCGGCGATCTGCTCTATCATACAGGAGAATCCATCGATTCTTTGTGCTTTATCGTAACTGGTAGCCTCGAAGTCATACAAGATGACGAAGTAGTGGCAATACTAGGGAAAGGCGACGTTTTCGGCGACAGCTTTTGGACGAATCCAACGATCGGCCAGAGTGCAGCGAATGTTAGGGCGCTTACTTATTGCGATTTGCATACAATCAAACGAGATCGGCTCTTAGAGGTGTTGGACTTTTATCAAGCTTTTGCAAACTCCTTCGCCAGGAACCTGATTCTAACTTACAACTTGAGTCATCGGGTGAGTTTCTCAAATATTTAATTTTTAATTTTTTTTTTTTGCAAATATGTTTATTGTAATGAAAAGGGTCAAATCAAATATGACAATTAAAATATAGGATTTTGATTGTTTATTGAACTTTTAATAGATCTTACATTATTGTGATGATTTGCTTTGACTTTATAATGGCAAATGATCAGAGTGCATATTTCTTTGCACGACGATTATACAGTCTTAGTTAATAAAAGCAATTTGTATGGCACACGATTATTCGTTTATAAATAATCAACATATGCAAAGAACAATAAATTAACAATTACAATAAACGACTCGTCAGGCACTAGACAATAGGCATTCGGGTAACGTAACAATCAACATTCTTTAATATCGTATCATTGATTTCATAAATACACGTATACATGACATTAACAAAATTAACAAGTATGACTGAATGATTGAAGAAATAATCGCGAATTGAAAGATATCAGGCCGTTTTAAAAGGGGACAAAAGTCCTAATAATATATATTTAGATAAATAATTATAAATAGTCTTACACAAGACTGTAAAAAATGTGGAATTCATTCATACAAACAAATAAGCGTTTTTCATTCAGACTTCCGCAACAATTTTCGTAATATAATTCGTTTCTGTAATAGTTTTAATTGTTTCTCTCGTCGCTATCACGTGAATTCGTTTCAACTTTAAAGATACGCACTCGTGTAAAATAGGAGGACTCTTTCATATCGTAAACATTATTATAGTTATGTATAATTATGAGTTTTTTAATACATTTCTCGTACCCGCATATATTCCATTACAACTATAAGAATCGATAACAATAATTATATAGATTTTATTCTGTAAAATCAATTGATCAATTTCAAATATCTACAAATATCTTTAGAACTAACATTTTCTCTCTCTATTTCTTTCTCTCTGCTCAATATCTCTTAAAAATCTCTATATTTATCACAATTACACTTGTTCTTCGCGAAGTCCCTCACTGTGTAACTTATGACCGGACAATTCTAGCATGACCTTCGATGTCGGATCTTGATCCAACACAGACTGCATTTCGCGCATGTCCTCTTCCACATCTGGCACTGGACCGACTCCCCATACCTCGCAATGTTTGATTTTGAAGTCTTCCTTACCGCTAAGCTGTACATAATTTTGAAAAGTCGTGCACGACAAACTTGATTTGCCGGTGCCGTATTCGCAATCCAACCAGAGGCCGGGATAATTAAGCTGTCCCCCCATAAGCAGGCCATTAGGCATCGTTTGCTGATGGAGATTGAGATACTGATAGTGATTGTTGTAATTCGTCGATGAAAATGTCAATATTTCCGGTTCAAGCTTGAATAGGAATGACGTTTGATTTCCTATAAAATTCGGTCCTAGTTTCCAGCTGTCCGAAGCGAAACCCCCAAATACATGATCATCCATATCTTGAAGTATAATAATTGTAGCACCTTGCATCACGATTCTTCCTAACATAGTTGAAAATGATTCGCCATGCACCTGACTCGAAAATAGAAATCGCCATTCGTTACGTAATTCGTGTGGCAGACTCAAATTTAGGAACAGAACATCTCCCAAACCTAATATACTTGGAAAGTGCGGTATATTTTCTAAACCCTTGCATAACGGCAAAAGGTTCAGATCATTTATACGTGCTCCTGTATTCTTATCGCTACCCTTCTTTTGAGAGACTAAATACAGGTATTGAAAAACGTGCGATTGAATATTCTTAAACGTGGCAGCTGTCATAAACCAACTTTCCACTTGATCGACAGTCAACACATCCCCATACTTGATCAAATCCTCACAGAGACTGCGAGAACGCATTCCTATGCGCCTAGTGTTGACCGTGCAACCGATGCTATTCCAAGTGAGGTAATGCGCATTGACAGAGTTCTTTTGTAGTCGTAAGTAAGAATTAATCGTTGCTTGAAGATAATGAAGGAACGAAGCAGTGGATATTTCATATTTTTGCTCTTCCTCCGAGAGACCATCAAAGATTAAATTGGTGCGTTCCTCGGGATTACCGCGTACGGCAAAGACATAGAGTCGACCAAAGTTCTCCCCGTTGATGGTCGAGACTTTCTTTCCTGGATCATGACAGAGAAATCGAACTATAAATTGCAATAAAGCATCATCCAAATGTATCGACCAATGTTTGAATATGTCCTCGCGTTTGATGGAACCTGAGCTGCGAGACATAGACTTAAAGAGGTTCTCCACTAATGTCAATTCCTCTGTGGAAAGAATATTTGCTGATGAAGCAGAACGGCTTGATCCATGACCCATCTGTAACAATTATACAATGTTAGTTGTTTCGCTTATTTCAAAAGTAGCTTCTATTAATCAACTTTTACTACCTTTACTAATCAAATCATTTTTCTAAATAATAGTTTAATTCTATATGACTTTAGAGACATATTTAACATCACATTACATAGAAGAAAAAGATAAATAAGATTTTCCTCTTTTCCAATCATATTTTAGAATTTACGCAGGGTACACATTTGATTGTTATTTATACTTCGAAATCATAAAAAACAACTATCTAAATATCATAAAATATAATCTATCATTATTGATAAAGTGATTGATAAAGATATATATTGATAAAGACACACCTTTCGTACGGGCGAGCAATCTTTCCCGACAGTCCATATACCTCCTGGTCTTGTACCCGGTCACCCTGTCTATGTCGAGAACGCAAGGACACCACCCTGCACCTGCCTTGGACCGCAGATCCGCTGCATCCGCAGATGTCGACTGGAGTCGGCACTGTCGGTGTCGTCGGCGGCGCGACGTTGCGTCACGTTTCGTCACGTCACGTCACGTCACGTCACGTCGTGCGGACGACGGCGATTGACTTGAACGAACACGTCAATACGGTCACCAGAGGACTTTGAAGGTTATGTGCAACGCGCGAGCAGCTCGCTGCTACGAGCCGCCACGAGTGCGCACCTCTCATCGACAGCACCTATCGACTTCCATCATGACGCCTGCGCCAACTGACGCACGACGCGCGATGCATCGTTTATGCATCATTTGCGCATTTTCCCCGTTCGTTCGTTCACGTTCA
>Ga0157364_1003504_pt1 | contig 15227 bp, 16 predicted proteins | sample AttsexASBM2_FD_111476 | JGI IMG/M metagenome (GOLD analysis project Ga0157364, IMG submission 111476) | Fungus gardens microbial communities from leaf cutter ant in Ribeirão Preto, State of São Paulo, Brazil - Atta sexdens ASBM2 | ecosystem: Host-associated > Fungi > Mycelium > Unclassified ...
CGACTCATAATCGTTTGGTCCCCAGTTCAAGTCTGGGAGGGGCCACCAAATTTTCCCTGTTAAATCAGGATATTAAGCCACTCGATTGAGTGGCTTTTTTGTTTTTAATTTTCCAATTGGCAGCAAAGTGGCAGCACTAAATTTTGTTCACCCATAAAAAAACCCGCTTACTGCGGGCTAATTTACATGAATAGGTGCTGTTGACCGCCTCTTGATGGGTGAGGGGGAACCGGATTGACAACTTTAGGTGCTGCAATTATAGACGTTATGGTTTCATGTGATTTAAATGTGCAACCACAGTTGATATTTTGGCACTGGTTATAGCGCTCTTTTGTATCGTTGGTTATTTGCACACTGCTACGGGTATGTGCTGCTTGCTGGCATAGCGGGCAATTCATCATAATTGCGATTTCCTTTGCTAGGATGATGTCATAATGACACATGAATTACCCAATCGATGATAGGTTGTTGATTAATCATTACTTCCATTTCAATACTTGTCATAAATCCCCCATCACTGCTTACGGTATGCGTGAGCGTAGTGATCACCCATTCAGCCTCATCAATTTGTTGCTTAAACTCTGTCACTTTGACGGGCATTTCGGTGTAGAGATCAGCACGTCCCTCATCTAATTGTAGCGAGAACGTTGCGACACCGCGCTGCAACTTTTCCCACTGTGCCTTAGCGGCTCTAGCGGCATTATCCCGGCTAGCGTAGGTGCGAATGAGCACCAATACGTTATCGTCAGTGCCGACAAGGTATCGGTATCGACTCGACCGGCGTTGGCCCAGGGGTTTATGAGAACGTCAAAATGTTCTTCCCGATGGTCAAAGAGTTCGTCTACAACCCCACGGTTAAAAACGCCTTAGTGCTCAAGGCTTATGACACCATTAGCAGTGGCCGTTTAGAGTTTGATGTGAGCCACCTTGATATTGCGCAATCCTTTATGTCGATCCGCAAAACCACCACGGCCAGCGGCAATCGCCCTACTTACGAAGGAAGTCGCAGCGAAGAAGCGAGTCACGCCGATTTAGCGTGGGCGACGAATTAGAAGGAAGATGGGCTTACACCACTAGTGTTGAGGCTTATATTGGCCGTTGGGTTTCGTGCTTAGGGGCAATACTAACAGTATGGGATAGCAGTGTAATTACAAAAATGTGATATATCGATATAGAATGATTACAGGGATAGGGGGTCGTCGATGATGAATCAGGATGAGGTTGTAAGACAACTCATCAAAAATCATTTTGGGATATGGCGGAAGGAACGTTATTAAATACTAGGAATCAGCCTGTTTTACCTGAAGATGCGGCAGACTTTTTTGAAGAGTACTTCAACATAATTGACGTCGATCCTGCCGGGGGCGATTTCCGAAAATACTTCCCTAATGAGGGTATTCGTTTTTACTCAATGCATGGCTTCCTGATTACCTTGAAACTGACTACCATGCACCGCAAACGTTGACTGTTGATATGTTGATATGTTGATTGCTTCGGCTGAGGCCGGGTATTGGCTGTAGGGTGATCCGAACTAATCGCACAGTCTCAAATGTTATCTGTATTTGTCCACAATCACTATATATTCTGTAATGTTAATTATTCTATTCAGCAAATTTACTTTCATAAAAATGTTTAGGATACAGGCAGTGGCTGATCGAAGAATGTTATTCGATTATAGTTTTCGATTAAGGAGCAAAGTTGGTAGAGATGATTGTGGGTAGCACTACCTGTATTAGCTATGAAGCAATGAAATTACATTTCGCTATTCGATATTTTAGCCACTGTTCTTGGTGTTTTTTGAAGCGAGTAGATAGGTCGATATTCTCTAATTTATCTATTTTAATGCTGAGTTTTTCTAATTTGTCCTTTAACAATCTATCTGAGTCATTGTACACTTTTTCAGTACACGCAAGGTAACCCAAATAACCATCATCATTATGGATGTCTTGACATGCATGAGGGGATAGCGATTTTAGTTTTTCGATAGAATCATAGTCGGTCATTTCATAACATAACGCTCTATTTGAATATAATAATACGACACTATAAAAAATAGCTTTCAAAGTTGACTCCTTAATATAATATGGCGTTCCAAATGCTCAACTCTATTTTTTCCATTTTTATAGGGTGAATATTCTTTATCAGAACTTGAAAAATTGACAAAATCTCGGATGTGATTAGTCGATGCGGATTTCGTTGCCTAATGCCCTTTGATGCCCTGATAAAATATGGCTTGCTATACTATTAATCATAATCATCCCTGTCTTTATTAAAAACATCAGAATTCCGCTTGCTATGATATAGTATTGAATATATGAGTTATTATTTCAAGAACTATCTATATCGGTGTGGAATGTTGTGATATTAATCGTGTTTTGCATTTCCTACGGTTTTTTATATAAATAGCCTATTTGACGCTTCAGGTCGCTGCAAGATTAATTTTATCGATAGGTTAATATGAGGTGAGGATAATGATACTCACGCTTTATGGATGTTTTCACATTCAAGTTAATATTAAGTATTGACCTTAATGTTGGATGATACCCTCGAGTAATGGTTTAAAAATTACTTTTTCAGTAATCACCATTTTAGTTAATTGACTATCGCGGCATTACTGCCCCAGGTTTGACGCAGATAATTGACTCACCTTAAAATCTTCTTATCGCTCAACGTGCCTACGATGAACAGATAACTCTTGGGAGAGTTAACTACTTATTGCCAAGCTTAAGTGGTGCTGAGGTTTTATTCTTTTCATCTTAGAGAAGAGCGGGATGAGTTGGCGGCGAAACATCCTTCCTCCTTGTAGGGGTAACACTGGAGTGGGCCTAATTTTACCCCCTTAATCCACCGACGACGACGCTGCTCAGACCATAGCGTAAAGATTCCTACACTGGCGACAATCGTTGTGCCCGCAAGGGTAGCGGCATCGGTAAACGGTTAAGAAAAAAGTCGCCGACTACGCGGATGTGGTCACGCTAGCCTGCAGACGCAGCGGAGAAATTATCAAAGGGCCTTAGAGGGTGCTGGGGGGGCGATAGGCGCACAGCGCATAGCCGCTCGACGGCACTGAGTCATGCCAAATAGGCCTATACATTCCCTGCACAGAGAGAGTGGCGGGAGAGCGACCCGCCAAGAGTGAGTAATAAGTTAAAGTAGGCGGTGGTCTGCTCTTCTCTCTAGGGCTGGGCAGATCGAGAATATGGCGAGGCACGCACCGTCCATCCCCTTAATTTGCCGGGATTGAGCAATCCCGCTGGATCATAGCACTGTTTCATCTCGACGACTTCCGGTCTGATAATGCCTTGTTTACCGGCTTCGACTTCGTAGACGTGAGGATTATTAATACCTATCCCCTGCTCGCGGAATTGCTGCATGATATCGTTGAGTCGCGCCTCGTTCGTAAAGCGCACCAGTTGCAAGCCGCTTGCTGTGACGCGCCCATGATTATCGCGTAAAAACTCAATATGTGTCAGGACTTCATCACCGAAAAAGTCCTTCATTGTGGCAATTTGTTCGGGAAAGGTGTCGGGATCGAAGGCCGTTTGAAGATAAGTAAAACGATTGTCGACTTTCATTGCGTGCAGCGTCGTGTGGTTCCAATAATACTCCATAAGTGATTGATGGGAGACTCTCGCCTCTTCTGCCGTTTGACACACCGCACTCTTCCCGTTATTACGCTCGGTACACTGCGCGACCCAATCATGATTTTCTTGTGCAATCACCGTGATGACCGCATGTTGATCGGCACGGTATTTTTCAGCGACTGCGGTAAAAAATTGCGGAATAGGCGCGGAGAAGAGGGCGACCTCACGTTTGACAATCCCCGGCGAATTGGCCAGTTCCACCGAATAGTTTAACGCGTCCTGAAAATGGTCAAATACATCAAGCCGTTCTATCCATGAATGACAAGGTGCTAATGCGATCTCAATTTCGAGTAGGATGCCATTCGTTCCATAACTGTGATGCAGTAAGAGGGCTTGCGGGGCAGGAAGCCGAATAATCTGAGGAGAGGCCTCCACCGTCATTAGAGTAAGGCTTAACACATTACCACTGGCGGCGAGAGGCCCGTAAGTGATTGAGCCAATACCGCCGAATCCTCCTGCGTACAAACCTCCGAGAGTCGCTAAACGATAGGTGGAAGGCATACAACGTAGCTCCCAACCCGCAGGTCGAGTGTAATTTTCTAACTCGGCTAAACGAATCCCCGCTTGTGCTCGCGCTCGGCCTTGCCCAAAATCACAAATTTTATTGAGGCCCGTCATATCAATCACGATCCCACCCGCCAAAGGGACTAATTGACCATAGTTACCCGTTCCCGCTCCTCTAAGAGTAAGGGGTATTGCCTGCTGGGCACAGGCGCCAACTACTTGTTGTAACTGTTGTGGCGTGGTCGGATGAAAGATAGCTTCTGCACTTTTATCGGCTAATTCTTTTTTCAATACTGGACTAAACCAATGAAAATCCTTGGATAAACGTTTGACTGAACCAGGTTGAACAGTCCAAGTAAAGTCAGAGAATTGCGCGATCAAGGCCGTGATAGGTGGGGATATTGACATGTTTCCTCCGTCGCTGCTTAGTTAGCGGGCTGTTGTCGATTCACTCTCGTGCCAAGCACTGAGTGCACGTCGAGAGATCCAAGACATCACTGCAAATAACATGATGCCGGTGAGGGAAATTAGCAGTAAGGCGGCAAACATCAACGGAATATCTAATTGATAGCCGGCTTGTAAAATTTGATAAGCGAGGCCTGTATTATTGCCCCCTGTTCCCGCGACGAATTCAGCGACCACTGCGCCAATCAGCGATAATCCGCTTGAGATGCGTAAGGCGCCAAAGAAATAAGGTAGTGCAGAAGGGATGCGTAGTCGTAACAGTATCTGCAAGCGGCTAGCATGGTTAAGTGTGAAATAACTCAATAGGCCGGGTGATACGCTGCGTAATCCTTGTGTGGTATTAGAGATAATGGGGAATACCGACATGAGCGTGGAACAGATGACCAGTGATAGCGTTGCATCCTTTACCCATATAATGATCAATGGGGCGATGGCTACGATAGGGGTGACTTGTAGAAAAACAATATAAGGAAAGAGCGCCGTCTCGATAAAACGATTCTGTACCAACACAAAGGCGACTAATGAGCCAATGATAATGGATAACAAAAAGGAGATGAGGGTAATTTTCAAAGTGAACAATAGCGCATGCAGTAAACTTGAAAAATTATGCACCAAGCTCTCGACCATTACCTCCGGAGAGGGGACTAAAAAGACCGGGATGTGGAAATAGGTTACCCAACCTTGCCAGAGCAACAGTACCGCAATCGCAACGATCAATGGATAAAAGAATTGACTAAAGCGTGGATGTTGAGTCCAAGGAGTATGGCGATGTTTAGGCATGCTGAGTGGTCTCCCCAGATTGGCTCGCCCGTAATAGGCTGGTTTGTAATTGTTGAGCGTAGTGGGCAAAATCGGCGCTCACTCTAAATTGCTCATCGCGTGGGAAAGGGGCATCGATCGCAATATCCTCGACCACCCTACCAGGGCGGGCCGCCATCATAATGACCCGTTGAGAGAGAAAAACGGCTTCATGGATCGAGTGAGTAACAAAGACAACTGTCAGGCCTTGTTCTTGCCATAACCGTAAGAGATCACTGTCTAATTTATTACGGGTAATTTCATCCAATGCACCAAAGGGTTCATCCATCAATAATAATTTAGGGCGAGTCACCAATCCGCGGGCAATCGATACCCGCATTTGCATACCACCAGAGAGCTCGCGAGGTAATACCTTGGCGAATTTTTCTAACCCTACTAAGGTTAATACCTCCGCGACACGCAGATTTGCCTCTTCTTTGGGGACGCCAGCCAGATCGAGGGGTAATCGGACATTTTTTTGTACGTTACACCATGGCATCAAGGTCGCTTCTTGAAAGACAAAAGAGAGGTTTTCAGCCGCTTTCAGCCGGCTATCTTTACGCCACAGTAAAATTTTCCCGTCACTGGGTTCAATCAGCCCGGCGATCATCTTGAGTAATGTACTTTTACCACATCCCGAGGGGCCAAGAAGGGTGACGAACTGGCCTTGCTGGATAGTTAAATTCACCGGTAACAATGCTTGGGTGCCATTGCTATAGACCTTTTCGGCAGAGAGCGCTTCAATGGCGGGCGCGAGATTATTCTCTGATTGACTAAAAGGGATAGGGACCTTCGCTGGCTTATTCATGGCATCACCTTTGCCGGGGCGATAAATTGTAAGCTGTAGGTCTGGGCGAAAGGCACCTTACTCGGTTCAATCAAGTGGTTTTTAACCAGCATATCCCAAGTTTGTTTAAGGCGTGTCCGCGTGATAATACCAATTCCGCCCTGCTGAGCATCTCCGCCCGTGACAAGCTGATATTTTTTTATTTGGGCGATACCAAAGGCGATCTGCTTAGCACTCATTTGTGGATTGGCTTGGCGTATCGCTTGGTTACCCAAGGTTGGATCGTTCAGATAATCCTTCCAGCCTTGCATTGATGCTTTAACAAATGCCGCCACCGCTTGAGGACGTTTTTTTACGGTGTCTGCCATACAAATGATGGAGTTACCGTAGGGAGGGTAGCCCCAATCACTGAGCGGATAAACATAGAAAGGCTTACCGCCTTTCGCTATCGCATAAGGTTCGGAGGTGACATAGCCTTGTTGAACTAACTGATCATCAGCAATAAAGGGTTGGACACTAAATGTATAAGGGCGAATTTTCGTCTGGGTGAAGCCCAGTTCATTTTTAGCCCAAGGCCAAAAAGAAGTATAAGCTTCTGTTGCGAGGAGAAATGTTTTATTCGCTAATTGCTGTGGTGTGGAGATTTTCTCGTGACTAATAAAGACCGTAGGGGAGTGTTGGAATACGGTTGCGACCGTGACCCCATGCACACCCGCTTGCCAACTTTCGAGAGCTTGACCATTATCGCCTAACGTACAATCCGCCTGACCTGCCGCCATTAATTGCATGACATTGACTTGGGGCCCGCCCATATGGAGGGTGACATCGAGACCCTGTTTTTTATACTCCCCATCGGCTTGAGCTTGGTAAAAGCCGCCATGTTCTGCTTGGGCATACCAATTTGTCAGAAAGGTAAAGGATTCATTAGCTTGGACAGTGGAGATCGCTAAGTTGGTGCAGAGAAGACTGAGAACACTAACTATTTTTTTCATGCTATGAGTCCTTATTCTGAGGCAGTATCAGAGACGGTTGAAGGGTGAGTAATATAGCCGTGCCAATGGTGATTACCCCACGTCGGAACCTAACGTGTGATCCATTGCATAGCGTGAATTTCAGTGATGGCTTGAGCCCAACTGGTGGCTAATGATGCAAGCAGGCTTTCCCCCTGTTCTCGAGTCGCCGGGCAGGGATCACCGATAACGCCGGTCGGCCCAAAATCATAAGAAACCCAAGCCGCGACAGGGCGTTCTTTCGATAACGTGGGGCAGGGTGAAGGGGGCGGATAATTTGCCACCGCATAGTCCATTCGCACATGCTCGGGCGACAGTGCGAGCATTAAGGCGGTTTCGCTTTGCCCTGCATGCATACCCAGCGTGTGCTCTTTTTCTGTTAAAAATGTCATTTGGTTATTAGGAACGTTAAAGACATCGTGGGCGATAACGATAATGTCACCGTGCCGAAGGCGCATCTCTCGAGCCGCCATTTGCAGGACTTGTGGTTGCCCTCCGTGACCATTGATCATCAGGATTTTTCTAAATCCCGCACGGTAGACCGACTCCATCACCTCAAGTAGTGTATGGCGCAGCGTCTCCCCACTGAGTGTTAAGGTACCGGGGAAATTAAGGTGTTCTTCGGATTTACCATAATTAATGGGCGGGATGCCATAAGCAGCAATAGTTGAAGGCAGTTTAGCCAACGCATGTCCTGCTACCCCTGAGGCGATTACCGTGTCTACGGAACAGGGGAGGTGGGGACCATGCTGTTCGATGGCGCCGGTGGGAAGCACGATAACGGTATTCGCTCTATCCGGTAAGTCGGCGATGGCGGTCCAACTCAAATACGGCAGAAAGCGAGCTGCCGGACAATACCCATGAATCATTTTTCGCTCCTTATAGAGGACTCATCGCACTTGAGAGGTAGCCAAGCAGTTGCTTCGACTTCAATGAGTACATCCCCGCTGGGTAATAATTCGCTGACCTGCACCACGGTAGAAACAGGCGAAAGATGTGGAAAGAAAAGGTTTCTGACTTTGCTGTAATACGGGAAGTGATCGAGGTCACGAAAGTACTGGACCAGCTTGAAAACGTCTTCCATTTTGCCGCCGGCTTCCTCAATACTTTGCCGTATAGAGGCCAAAACAGACCAGCTTTGAGCAAGAATGGGACCCTGTTTAAAGTCGGTAGAGAACTCACCCGTTTCACCCAGCAGTTGTCGGGCATCAGCTGGGATATCGGCAAAGCCTTTAACGATTGTAGCGGTGTGCGGGTTGACCGGAATAACACCAGAAAAATAGAGATAGTCACCCACACGTCGCCACGCCGCGTAACGGGCTAAGGGTTTTCCTGTACCGGAATCAATACTCATAAGCCAGTTCCTCTTGCAATGTTCGTTGATAAATAAGGTTTCCTTGGTAAATCACTTGCCTTGATGCGCTGTTCAGTGGCCAAGTATTCACTGAGCTACCAGGAAAAATAACCAGATTGGCTGAGCTACCAGGCTGTAACGGTGGATGTTGTGAAACGCCGCCTAATTTTCTCAGGTCACCGATGCAGCTTGAATAGCGGTCAAAGGGGCTACTCAGTTGGGCGGTGAATAGGGCGGTGGCCAAGGTCTCAATGGGGTCGTAATTCCCGGTAGGGCAAAATGCATCTTGGACATTATCTGCGCCAAATAACACGGGGATCCCTTTTGTCATCGCTTCTTTGACCAAGGTGATCCCACGAAGTCTTGGGGTACGTTTAGGCTGTGCATCCTGTAACAGTAAATTGGTAAAAGGCAGTGCAATGATCGTCACGTTGTGTGCCGCCAAACGGCTTAATTGCTGCAATGCCTCATCTTCATCGAGACTGGCTAATGCACAACTGTGGCTGCAACAGATATGTCCAGAGAAGGTTTCCCGTTCAAGATAGTCGATGACCCACGATAGGCCTTGAGCAGAGCGAGACAGCTCTTCATCAATATGTAAATCAAGATCCAAGTGATAAGCCTGCGCCCACTGGAATAAGTGTTCCATCGCACATGCATTCCAGTTACTGCTATGGATAAAAGCGCCTAATCGACAACCCGGGCCACTCAAGGAGACGGCGTGAGCTATCTGTTGTGCATGGCGGTTATCACTCAATAGTGTCAGGGGGATCAAGGCGACCCGTTCTAAGGTGAGCGTGGGAAGAGAGAGTGCGCCAATAACCGACCAACTTAAGGGCGGCGATATCTGATCCCAATCAATATGGGTACGTAAGGTCATCACACCGTGGCGTGCGGCCGTTAACAAGGCACGTTCTGCTCGTGATGCCAGATCTTCAGCAGACCAGAAATCACGATCCTTTGCTAAAGCACCAATTGCATTAAGGAGTCCTGGTCCGGTCGCCGGACTGCGCCGTACGGTAAAGGTTTTATCCAAATGGGCATGGGGTTCCACTAACCCGGGGAGGGCGAGTGCGCCGTCGACATCGTAATAGTCGACGACCCTCTTTTTACAAGGGACCAGTGACTGGATTTTGCCGTGTTTAAAATGAATATTAGCCAGCGCGAGATCACTTGCCTCCAGCGGCCAATCAGCCGGTAATAGCCATTGTGGCAGACGTACCTGTGTTAATCCCTGTAGTGGCCGCATCATCCTAGTCGCCTCGACGAAGGAAGGGAAATCTTTGGGGCAACAGATTAGTTTGGATCATAAGCTATCCTCACTTATTCTCTCTTCATGGATTGAAACTATTGTTTCTGCTGCCTGCGAAAACGATGCCATTATTACATTAAGGAATTATCTGAGAATCGCTTCGTAAAATTTGGTGACTGAGAGATAATTTAACTCATTGAAATGTAATGATTTAATTTCTAATGCTGATAATATTCTTTTTTCCTATCGTAGAGGGTTGTAGATATTACGGTAGAAAAAGAAAAAGTAAGGAGGGAGCGGTTTTCACTTAACGCTTTGTTATTGAATAGTATTTATTCTATTCATTCAGATAGGGGAGTTGAATAGAGTATGCTATCCGCGGGTTATGGATTTGAAGATCTCACTCTCTAAGCATTGTTTTGGTGCACACTGATCAATTCTGAATCATTAGTTTCTCTCCTTCCTCCCACATTCCCTACTATTCTTGTAAAACGTAGTTGGCATCATTTTTGTATGATAACCACTCAGAGTATAAGCGGTCAGCGTAAGAATAGCGCAGGACATTGCTCAGCAATTATTTTCGCATTGTTTATTGCGTTAATGGGGCGCTGAACAGCTTATACCGCGTCCTCTTCGCGCATGATCAGGAGAGTTCATTATGGCATTACGATACCCTTTATCTGCCCTCGCACTATCGCTGGCTATGATCAGTGGCCACGCATTTTCTCAACCGTTACAGACCCTCAATTTATTAACGTCGTGGAATCCCCAAGCCGAGCAGGGGGGCTATTACCAAGCCCTCGCGACAGGTATTTATAAACGCTATGGTTTAGATGTACATATTCAATCGGGCGGCCCACAAATTAATGGGATGCAATTACTATTAGCGCAGCGTGCGGATGTCATCATTGGCTACGATTTACAGTTATTGTCGGCTGTACAACGGGGACTTCCTGTACAGGCGATTGCCGCCCCTTTCCAATTAGACCCACAGGGGTTACTCACCCATGACGATGTGACAGGGTTAGATCAGCTCAAAAATAAAACGCTGCTTGTCTCAAGTTCCGGACAGACCACTTGGTGGCCTTGGCTGAAAAATAAGTATCAACTTAGCGATAATCAAGTACGCCCTTATACCTTCAATATTCAGCCTTTTATCGCGGATAAAAATCTCGCCCAGCAGGCTTATGTCAGTTCTGAGGTTTATGAAGCCAAAAAAGCAGGCGTACCTTACCACTTCTTTCTTTTCGCGGAGCAAGGCTATCCCCCTTACGGTGGGATCTTAATTACTCGTCCAGATGAAATCGCGAAACGACGTGCCGCCTTACAACAATTTATCAAGGCCTCAATGGAGGGGTGGGTCAGTTACCTTAAGGATCCCACTGCCGGTAACGCATTAATTAAAAAAGAAAATCCGCAAATGAGCGATGGGTTACTGCAGTGGGGAGTCACGCAAATTAAGCAACATCATCTCATTGATGGGGGCGATGCAGCCACTCAAGGATTAGGCATCATGACAGACCAACGGTGGCAGAAAACACGCGATTTTATGGTGAGTAGTCATTTACTCGATCCAGCCACAGATTGGAAAAAGGCTTATACCACAGAGCTAGTCAGTGGTTTACAGATTAAGGCTCAGTAGAGAGGAGAAAATGATGTCCCTTTTAATCAAACAGGCAGAAGCTATTCTCACTGGGCTTAAGGGAGCAGAGGCTCGCCACCCTGGGACTGATATTCGTATCGAACAAGGAATCATTACGGCCATCGGGCATCTTGATGCGCTCCCTGATGAAAAAGTCATAGAGGCTCGACATTGTGTTGTCTATCCTGCGTGGGTTAATACCCATCATCATCTCTTTCAATCACTCCTTAAGGGCGAACCACAAGGTCTTAACCACAGCCTTACCTCATGGTTAAGCGTCACCCCTTACCGTTTTCGTGCCGCATTTGATGAAGAAACGTTTAGACTGGCGGTACGGATTGGGTTAGTCGAGTTACTGCGTTCAGGATGTGCCACTGTCGCAGATCATAACTACCTTTATTGGCCGAGGATGCCTTTTGACAGTTCGGCAATTCTGTTTGAGGAGGCACAAGCCTTAGGTATGCGAATGGTGCTATGTCGTGGGGGCGCGACTCAAAGTCGTGTCATTGAACAATCTCTCCCAGCGGCTCTGCAGCCTGAAAATTATGATGACTATTTGCGCGATATTGAACGTCTGGTCGGGCGTTATCACGACGCGAGTGAAAACAGTTTCCAACGAATTGTTATGGCACCGACTACCCCGCTCCATTCGACCACACCGAGTCAATTAAAAGAGATGGCGGCTCATGCTCGACACTTGGGGATTAAACTGCACAGTCACCTTTCTGAAACTGTGGAGTATACCGATGCGGCATACGGTAAATTTTCGAGCTCACCCGTCGAATTTTGTGCAGAACAGGGCTGGATAGGCTCGGACGTGTGGTTTGCTCATCTGGTTAAACTCTCGCAGGAAGAGATTCAGCTGTTAGGGGAAAGTGGTACGGGCATCGCGCACTGCCCGCAAAGTAACGGCCGATTGGGAAGTGGTATCGCAGACATCATAGCGTTAGAAGCTGCAGGAGTGACCGTATCGATGGGGGTGGATGGGGCCGCATCAAATGAAGCGGCAGATATGCAGAGCGAGGCACATGCCGCATGGCTATTACAGCGCGCGCGTAAAGGGATGATGGCTATTCCCCGGTTGCAGGGAGGGCGCTTCGAAGGGGGGGCGGATGCCGCCACCATTGAAGATGTTGTGAGGTGGGGCACGGCAGGGGGGGCGAATATTTTGGGCTTAACCGCCTGCGGCACACTTGAAGTCGGCAAAGCGGCAGATATTGCAATTTATCAACTTGATGATCCCCGATATTTTGGTCTGCATGATAGTGCCATCGCACCGGTCGCCTGTGCAGGTCGGGCGCACCTTAAAGCGTTACTGATTAATGGTCGCTGTGTCGTGCAAGACGACAATCTGGCCAACGTCGATCTTCATCAAATGCAGGCCGATGCCCGGCTAGCGGTCAAAAAACTCCAGCACCATGCACTGGCATAGCGCTTAATGTTAAGGAAAGTACCATGAACGTATCCACTAACAGTCAAAAAGCGGTAATGAATGAACTGGTTAAAGAGGCACAAATGGGCGGTATTGGCGAGGAAACCTTTACTCGCGAGGTACGCTGTATCGATTTCTCCAATTTCGCCCAGAGAAAAGAAGAAATTGCTGATCAACTCTGGGCGGCGGCAACGGATATCGGTTTTTTTCAGGTAAGTCATCATGGCATCCCGTTAAACGATATTCACCACGCCTTTTCACTCACGGAAACCTTTTTTTCTTTACCTGAGCAGATCAAAGCCCAATATCCATTAAGTAAAAATGCCGGTTGGGAGAATAAATCACAAGTGCGGCCCTCGACCCAGACCGCCGATCAAAAAGAGTCATACCAAATAACTCGCCCTAGGATGGAGGGACTTTGGCCCACCGAACAGGAGTTTGCCGGGTTTAAAGCAGACATGCTGCAATTTGAGTCTCAGTGTTGGGCATTAGGGATGAACATTCTTTCTTGTTTTGCGCTAAAGTTAGGCTTTCCCGAGGCGTTCTTTACTCAGGCGCACGACCCTTCCCAAACGAGTTACCAAAGCACATTACGACTCCTCCATTATTACGCCACGGAACAGTCTCAAGCAGGGCTATGGCGAGCGGGGGCTCACACTGATTTTGATTGTTTGACGTTATTGTTCCAACGCCCTGGACAGGGTGGACTACAAGTCTGTCCGGGTAAAGAGCACCTGAGTCAACAATGGACCAGTATCGAACCGCGTGAAGACGTGATTACCTGTAATATTGGCGATATGCTGATGCGCTGGAGCGACGATCAGCTACCGTCTAATTTTCACCGCGTAAGAAGCCCGCTTGCCGATGAGTACCAAGGCGCACGTTATAGTATGGCCTTCTTCTGCCAAGCCAATAAAGAGATTGAAATCGTCGGGCCGGCCGGTAAATATCCACCGATCACTGCTGAAGCGTATCTGCAGCAACGCATTAGCGCGAATTTCTCAAAATAATGTGGTTAACAGGGAGAAGCGATAATGGCACACGCCCTATCGCTTTTTCTCCGCGAGGATCTTTGGTTTAAACCATTATTTTTGCGAGTGAAAACGGAGACAGTGGTGGATTGGCAACACAATACTTCGTGGTTTATGTGACAAGTTAACCCTTCCTTGAAAGGGCATCAAAAATAAGATTAGCTATTATAACGCTACTCGCGATCAACGTTTGTTATCAATAGGGTAGCCGACTAATTAAGGCGATAAATTTTTTCATAATCTTGTTCAGCAAAAAAAATAACGTCATCGTGATTGATAATTATCACTAAATTTTCCATTTCCGCTGCTACAGAAAATTCTTGAGCATTATTTATCTTTTCTATGCTTACTGTCGCGCCAATATACTGGGCGAGAAGATAGATGATACTTTTATTTTGAATTATTTTTCCGCGTGGAAGACTAAATATAATTTCAACTTCTGGTACGATTGAGATAATTTTCGGCATTAAGTCACCTTTTCAGAGAATACCCGACGATCATACGCAGTACTCAGTGCTTTTACATCAATAAATAGAGAAGAGCCACCTCACTTTTAGTGATGGTTGGACAGTGAGAGTTTTTTTGTCGAGAAGTTAAAATATAAAAATACTCAATAAGATTGAATAGTAAATTAACTCATTGATAAATAAAATTATATATCTTGTTGAGTATTTTATTTCTCTTACAGGGTGATCTTTTATTGATTGGAATAACCTATGGAATTAATCATTATGATAGAGGTTAACTTTCTTGCTCTGGGAGCGAGAGTAGTGTTTCTCTACCCAGATTAGAATTATTAACATAATAAATAATGGATAAACATGCAATATTTACTAACAGGATAAAATTAACTCATCGACACAGGAAGTTTATTATTTCATTTGTTAAAAAATAAAAAGAGTGTTTTCAATAATAATAAAGCCGATGTGATCTGGCTTTATTATTAATTAAGATGGGATTATTAACCTATATTTTCAATTTCCCTTAGATTGTGTAAAACAAGCCGATACCTATTCCTAATAGGAAAATATAAAGTAAACAATATTTCAAGGTGGTGGACATTATATCACCGCTGAGATGCTCGAGTTTACTGGCCGACACTGCAATCGCGATACTTTGAGGAGAGATCATCTTACCCCCAGTTGCTCCAGCTGTATTCGCCGCGGCGAGAGCGTGGGGATCAACACCTAACTGTTGTGCCGCCGTTGCCTGTAGCTTACCGAATAGGACATTCGCATTGGTATCACTGCCGGTGACAAAGGTCCCCAATGCCCCGATCACGGGTGAGATAAAGACATAGCCAACGCC
>Ga0157364_1003505_pt1 | contig 15220 bp, 7 predicted proteins | sample AttsexASBM2_FD_111476 | JGI IMG/M metagenome (GOLD analysis project Ga0157364, IMG submission 111476) | Fungus gardens microbial communities from leaf cutter ant in Ribeirão Preto, State of São Paulo, Brazil - Atta sexdens ASBM2 | ecosystem: Host-associated > Fungi > Mycelium > Unclassified ...
AGGATCTTTTTGGATCTTAATAAATTTATGTATCTATCTTTTTGATATTATTTTCAATTTAAATGTTAAATAAGTGAAATGTAGCAATAACTAATAGCCATATGTAACATTAAATTATAGTAGTTCATTTCTTTAGTGGAATTATATTTATGACTTATGATCAATATTATAATTGAAGCAAGAGTCTGACGCGCGCATTTTCAAGTATAATATTGTGTACTTCATGCAATCGTGACTCTTTTCCATTTTTTTCTGAATTACTTACATCTTTACGCGATGTAGACAAAAGGAAGTGATAAGAAACATTATTATTGCAATCGGATGTGATCTATTCGCGGCAACGCTCACCGCGGATGATTCTAGACGGTACTAACCAAGAGATGTAACCTCCGACCGAGTAAATGTAATATCGTAAATGTGATTTCCTAGAACGTACGTGCGGATATACCTGACGAGAACAAATCTCCATTTCGTTCTCTAGCGTTACCGCCGTATACGGCCAATGACCATAGTGGCTGTGTCGCCGATAACGATCGAGAAAGTTAACCGATATCAGGACGCGCGGCTAAGGTCGCTGCCGTAAAAGCGCCTCTCAGCTTCATGTCCCGGTTGGTCATGGAGCAATAAAGCTACTACGCTTAACGCCTTATAGACGCGCGCGAATGTTTAGAGCCCTCCGCGGTATGATGCGCGTCGTGTGCCACGAGGCGTACGTAAGTTTATTGCTTACGAGCGGTGGGTACCTACCTCCCCAGTGCCGTCTCTCGTTCACATCTTTGTCCTTGTCGCTCTCGTTGCGTCGGTTATCCTCGTCGTTCGACGGCGTACATCGCAGCGAATACCGTGACGTACTTCCTTTTACGCTTCCCCGGCTGCGCGACTAATACCGTAGTACGTAGGTATGTCAGCCTTTCGACGCTTACACTCTCATTGCTACATATATGATGTAGCTTATATAGGGGTAACTTATGCTCTCATACTGGATGTTTCCTCGTATTTCGCTAGTATGATGCACGTGTTTTTTAGAATCGCCTTATATCAACCATTGTAAAATATGGTATGTGCATGTCTGTCGCATACATTTATCATGCTTGTTGAGCACATAGGTATAAATTTTATAATAGAAGCTTTATAATTTGATGTACTATGAATTATATATAATATTGTTCTTTAATATTGTTCCCTCTAACAGGAAAAGATTAAATATGACTTTACAATACATGAAAATCTATACAAAAATCTAGTTACAGATCTAAAAATAATTTCGTCGATCAAAACATTTTTTGTTTGACTGGAATTTATTTAAAATCAGTAAACTTTATTATTTTTTTTATTTGAATTGAAAAAATTGTAAGATTCTCAAAAATATTACTAGGCATTAACATTCGTTTTGAAAGAATATAGCTTTTTTCGTTATGCATCTTTTCATTTACAAATAAACAGAGGAAGAATATTATTATTTATTCTTTTAATCCACTTTGTATATTGATTAAATAAAAAATGAACAAACCAAAATATGATCGGATCATATCCGACTTACTAGATATTTTCTGAGCAAAACCTTATCATTAGATTAATCCATGAATGCATTTCCTGCAATGCAAATTGCAAGATATAATCAACATTGCTTATGGATGTGCGATGAGCTATTTATGTATGTTAATGGTACGGAACGTTCAATTGAACACGGGGATGAACGTGAAGCAGGGAAGTGGTTGCTAACTGAGGGGTGGTCCGCTGTCATTAACAGCCATCTATTGACAAATACGCCCGCCATCGTACTCGACACTAATGCCATATCATCTCCCAAACTTATTGTAATGATCGCTCTTTCGCCGTTCGAAACGAAGCAGGGGTGCTCCCGGCGAAGATAAAAGTGAAATATTAGCCTCCTTCTGAATGTCAAATTCATCGACATAAAAGTGAAAGAAAACTATGGAAAAGAAATGAGAAAATAGAATAATGCATCTTAAATCAACAGTTAATATTTTTTTGCATGCTGCACGGAAAGAGCGGTTTTATCGAAATAAAAAATTTAGTTAGATACAGATCTAAAAATAATTATGTTAATTGGACCTTTTACTAATTATATTGAACGAAGCTAGTCGTTAAAATGTCAAATTTTTTAAACAGCATTATTATTATGCTTGAGTATCCTACAACAGGTTTTTTCCAATGTAATTTAATTTTAATCTCGATTCAATAGTTGTTTTCCATTTACACCGATTCTCAGATAATTCTCATTTGTGACGTCATAACTTATTGTTAGTTGAATGCGCGTTCCTTTTGCATTCTGGCAAGTGAGATTCAACTGAATTTTTATCTATAAGCTGCACAGAGACCGCAGATCGAGACCGTATGCTTTAGTAAGTCTCATAAACTCACTTTAAAGTGAGGTTATGAATCTGTGTTGACATGTGATAATTTTTTACCAAAGTAAGCAAGTAGTAACGTCATTTGAATATAAGATACTCAACTCACTTCAGAATCAGTTTCACTTGTGAATAAATGAAAAGCAACTAATAACTCATCTTTTTCTAGTTCTAACAATAAAAATTAAAAAAAGACGAAGAATAAGTTCAACTGAGATTAAAATTAATTAATTTACGTTGATGTAAACGAGCAATAATAATTGATAATAATTGATAATAATTGATAATCCAAAAAAATTATTTTCAGATCTTTAATTTAATTTTTATACAATTCAGCTGAACCTTTTTGTGTGACAAATTACAAATCACGTATTTAAAATCATTTCATATTTTATATTATTTCTAATCTTATGTAGAAAAAAATTGTGCAAGGTTACAAAAGAGCAAAAGAAAATAATGTTCGTCTTTGGCTAGTTATCAGGAAATCGCAAGTCCACTTCTAGAGGGTTTCGGTGGCTCAAAGGAGAAAAGCTTTTTCGCTTAGCGACCATTCCATTCATTTCCGTTCTCGAGGCAGGACGGAGAGGATCCATTTGCCACTCCTCTCCCCCCAATTTCTTCCATCGTCTTCCTTCAAGGCACCGAAAGCTATTGTGTATCCCTCTTTTCTGTCGCTTCCTCGTCCGTCAGTCAGTTTACATTAGTTGCCGCGGCATGCGATGCGATGGGGTACAGACAGGAAAAAGGAAAAAGGAAAAAGGAGGACGTTCGCCTGTATTTAAGGCGGCCATTACGACGGTGTAATTATCGCTTTTCGATTCCAATTTGATTCATAAGAACCAACGAGCGACAAGGCTCTTGCAAGCCGAATACGGGAACACGAGGACGAATTGACGAGTCGAAGGCGTTCCTGAGAAGCCAGAAAATTGCGAAACGAATTCATTAAATTCGACCCCCTCCGATTAAATCTAACACTCGAAACGCGTCGATTATCGAAGTCGCGAAAAGTCTTCGACTCGTCATAATTATTTGTGCCGCTTTCTTCGAAAGATTGATGTACAAATTTTAGACAGAATACCGAAGATTTCCGAGAAGTTAGAAAATTGACGAAATTCATTAAATTCGACCCGAATCCGAATTAACGGCATTCGAAGCATAGCAATTATTACACGATGACGCCGAAAAAATTTCAGTTTGTTACAATTATTTGTACTATTCATCTTGGAAATAATACATATATAGAAAATATAATACAAAAATATATAAAAAATAAGAAAAGTATAATATACCATCAAATAATAAAATAGAAACTCCGAATTAAAAAAGGTACAAAAATAAAGATATGAAGAAAAAAAAATCCTATAACAATTTAATGAAAGGAATATAAAATTGTCGCGCGAAAAATATACTACTAAAATACTTACTTTATTTTAGAATTTTTTATTAAAATACTTATTTCCTAATAACAATACTAAAATATCTTTAGAAAATAAGCAATAGTGTCTCCACAGTGTCAAGCTTTCATCGCGACTTTATTGAAATTTATATTCGAAGTGAAGTACGAGATACATAAAATGTGCAAATATGTTGTCTGCGGAAAGTACATATATCATTTCAATATTGTGAAATATCTTTTATACAGATAATGGCAGATTTTATCTTTACCAAAAATAGCTCCGTTTTATTTGTTCATGCTTTTAGCCAAAAATAATATTTAATTCTTACTCTTTCCTCCCCACACGTATGCCTTTTTTCTCATATATGTACACCTTTCTTCTTCCTTTTCTCGCTCTTTTTCTTCACCGCAGTGAAGATCATCAAGGTCATTTTCCATTTCCTTGCAGTTCTTTTGCATCTTCTTGTTCCTTCTCACGTGGTCCCTTTCATCGCCTAGGCAATCCCCGACTCGGCTTTCTGTAAAATTGTGCATGGCTGCTGCACGTTTTTCCTCGACCCTCGTTCGCATCGCCAGACGAAGGGTTGAGGCATGGCCTTTTTAAGGATGCTGGTGCGCCATTTAAATGTCCTCGCGCAAGAAAGCAAAACAGCTTCAGACCGACTCTCGTCGAGAGAATAAAATAGGAGAGAGGGAAAGAGAGAGAGGGAAGGGGAGAGAAAGAGAGAGAGAGAGAGAGAGAGAGAGAGAGAGACTCGGCTCGAAAGCTCGCTTTTTGCGACTCGAACATCGAAGAAAATGCGGAAACGCAAGGGGTGACGATCGGCAACCCGGGTTGAGTAAACTTAGGACGGTAATGTTGCAATTTTCTCAGGGTTCGTCGACTTGCGCAAAAAAAAAAAGAAATTCAGCAAAATGTGTCGTTTTTCGCGCGTGTATTACTTTGTAATATATATACAGCACAGCCCGAAAAAGTATACACCGAGAATTCGTTTTACACGTAATTCGCGAATGTAGCACGTTGTCTAACATTAAATAATAAAAGCGTGAGCATGAAAATGTTTGCATACATCAAATTATTTTAAATGCGTTTCCTTTAATTAAGAATTTCTTTTCAAATGCAAATGCACTTCGGATAACTGCAACCAATATACAAAAATCATATTACATGATCATATTAATTAAATTAGTATTGTTAATTAATTTAGCGTCGATATGGCTCATTCTAAAATGTAAATACAATGTTCATAAGCGATAGAGGGCGATATTTACGATCTGTGGGCGAATGAAAATTATATTTGGAATTATCTCCAACTGCGCGCAATGTCGCGAGGATAAAATGTTACAACAATAGCTGTGCATATTACGAAATTGCGAAAATTATTTTGGATATCGTACAATAATCATCATAGTAGCTTCTATATATAATCTGCGACGGCGTTAAAATAAATACAAATCCGCGCGTAAATTTTACACGAAAGTGAACAAAAACCGTAGATGCTGAAGATTAAACCTTCTCACTTTTTCGCGCTGAAACATTTTTATACCCTTTTAAAAAGACGAAAATACGAGATTTTCAGTACAAATAAAATTATACTAAAATACTCTTTTCAACAGTTAAAAATAATTCAGTGATGGCAGGCTTAGCTCGTGCTTCCGCTCGGTGTCTGCGAAAATGGTAAAACGGATTGAATCGCCGGCACGCCAGGAACGTTTTCAGCCCTTTGTCCTTTGTCCGATGCAATTCCCTTTCTCCTGAGTCGCCTAAACAAAGTCACCAGTCGGTCGTAGTGGCGCAGGCAGCTCCGTTTCGGCCGTTAAACGCATTCCGAATGCATTATCCGCGGCCATAAATCGCCGCTACAGCCGTAGATCAATAATTCCATATCCACGAGCGAGCAAGGGCATGCATGCTCGTTTATTTACCGCGCTGCACCGCACCGCTCCGGTCGTCATCGCGACCATACTCGATTTTCTCGAAATTCCGGGCCGCGCCGCGCCGTCCTTCCCCATCACTATCGCGCGGGAACGACGATTTATCGCGGTTTGTCGGTTTAACGGGGGATACGCGAAAGAACGTAGGAGTTACGTGAGATACATTCCCCTCCCCTTCAATTTATTTGGCTCCATTATGTTGTGTAAATATTGTTCGCGCGTGTTAAGCGAAAAAGATAAAAGCAATATAAAAAGGGAGAAAGGAAAAAATAAAAGTTGAAAGGAAAAAGAAATTAATGTTTCTGGCGTGTTTGAAAGTCAAATTATCGTTTAGTTCCATAGAAACGATTTTTACATTATACGAAATGTGTGAAATTTGTAATTGTTCAGCCATTATTGGTAAGAAATATAATTTAATCTATTCACATGCGATCTAAGTATGAGAGCAAAAGTACAAGAAAACTTTTTATTAAAAAAGTCTTATCTGTTATCACAAAATGAACATTGATTAGCAATTTTATATAATGAATACATTATGTTTTTACATTAACAAACCTCGCATGTATTCTTGATTTTAAGAGCTAAATTTCTCGACTGTTCGAATATTTTTTGAACATCCAAACAATATCATTTTTAATTTTCGCTTATTTTTCAGATGATATATTTTCCATAATTAATACACATCTTTTCGGTATATATAATTTTAAGAAACATACAATCTATTCTTTATAAATAAATTGTTAATTACACAGCAAGAAATGATCGTCAATTAAACGTCAAATCGATGACTCATTTCTTGTTGGAGAATATTTACTTTTTAAAAATAAAGTTTTTTTAAAAAATATTTTCTCTGCACGAATACTTTTTGCATTTACTGTATATGTTTGTAGTATCATATAATACTATAAATAATATAATACTTTCATAAGAAATTTAATAATTTAGGCGTTATATGAGAATACAGTTCCTCAAATAAGTGCACCAGCTGTTATGTGAATGAATTTTATATCCTCGATGCAATATTATTTAATAATTACAATTACATGCAATTAAAAACAAAAAATAAAAATAATGCAAACGTTGCTCATTCAACTATTCAGACAATATATGATAAAGGAAAAATCCCGATAAAATTTAATATTTGAAGTATATACGACACGAAATTTGTATGTAGTTGTCATTTTTAACACCCAAAGTGCATCAGAGAGTTGACTGCGCGAAGAGTTTGAGAAAGAAGCTCGAATTGCAGAGCATATAAAATTAAATTATTCCTTATGTAGTTGTGCACGGTCCTTCTTCCCCTCCCTCCTCCCCCTTCACCCGATGAAAGCGAATCTTCTTTAATTTTCCAGCAAAAGTCAAATCCGGCGTAATGCCCGCATTCGTCGAGGCTGACGCGCGCGTGCCCTTCGTTATTATTCAAAAGTACTTAAGCCGATTTCGTCCGGACGTTATACCGCGCTTGGTATTGTAATATCAAAGGAACAGTCTCTGGTCAGTTTCATGGACTTTGGTTGTCGCGCATTTATTCAACTTCCAACTTTTGCGCTTCAGAGACTTTGTACATCATACCTTTAGCCTTCAGCTTTGCATCTCGTATAAATGCGACCGTTAAAATTAAATATTCTCTGTTAATTTTCTATTATACATATATTACTTGCTTCTATTTAAAAAGGTACATGTATTTAATAAAATAAAATTTCTAAATATTCATAAATGTGCTATTTATGAATGTACTATCTATAAATTGTGCCATTTATGTATAATATATGCATAATATATGTGTGTACAATATATGTGTATAAAGATTTCTCTTGAATATTCTAATTGTATATTTCAGGAATATTTCACTAAACAAATAAAAACAAGAATTAAAACCTGTATAAAAATGTACGAGAAATAAATGTATATTATAAATACAATTCTCTTTTTCTCTTCTTCCTGGCATCATCGATGTTTCGATATTAATACATCGTCTGTAATATGTGCCTAAGATAAGATGTATCATATATACGACAATCATCCTACTTTCAACAACTTTAACGGGGCTTCAAGAGAATGGAGAGTTTGCGAGGAAAGCTTGTAAGAATCTGTTACAATCAATTCCGCGGAAGCTACCACTTATATGATCCGTGCTTTGGACCCTTTACATGAAATATTAAGCTTTCCATACACGCATGCTGTTTTCTGCTATTATATATGTGTATGTGTCTTATAGCGTTAGGTAAAACCACCCGGTGTAAACTTGTCTCTTTTTCTACCTGACCTACATTACACTTAAATGTGTATGGGTATCCGCGGGGTCGTATAAAATCGAGGGTGCATGTATCGAATAAACCGATGGCAGTGCCAGCGACAACATGAACAGTCGATCATCCACCGAATAAAGGATTAGATATAAAACGATTCCCTCTATTTCGGAAGAGTAGAAATATTTTTCTGGATTATTCTGTATTAATCTTCTTCACACGAGATTGTATCTTATATACTCGCAGGTATCGGATTGCAAATTAATTGATATTTTCTGCCGACCTACGCGAAAGCATATATAACCACCATATTGTGAAGTTGCCAAAATATAAATTAATTTCTTCATTGTTATTTTATGTTGAAAATAATCTTCCGCAATAAATGGCCGAATTACGAATAACGTTAATTTTGAATTATATTTTGCAGGAAGAAATCGATTCAGGAACGATTCTTTTTTTTTGAAAATCTAATTTTCAATCTAATGTTCAATTGCAGTTTGCTTCCCGTTCTTCTTATTCTAAAAGAAATTCGATTTTCTCAAAAAATTCATCTTAATTAAAATTTTTTAATTAACTCCAAACAAGAACGCTAGCTGTTTTATTATCTTACTTCAATACTTAAATTTTTATCTTTCGATTTTCCCTGGTGTTTATTCGTACAGAACGACATCCCTAGGCCATTCCGGAAAAGCGTGGCTGCAGTTGCGTTATTGATAACTACGCATAATTATTCGTCGCGGCGCGTGCGATTTCCGGATGACGAGCCGAGTGAAAGGTACGATGCAGACAATACATCCCGTGAATATGATCCTGGTTAACAATTTAGTGTAGACAGGTGCGGAACAAAAGGTACATGCCGCTGTGAGGGTAATGTGCATGGTGGTTAGACGCCGGAAAATGGAATCCCTAAACATTTAATAATTCGTGTAAATACGGCAGCTAGTCATCGATTGACATTGCATCAATGTTTTAATAGAATCATTATAGAAAAAGAAAATAATAAACAGATTTATAAATAGCTATATACACATATACACACACACACACACACACACACATATATATATATATATATATATATATATATATATAAAATTTATTATAAAAGTTGCAGTGGATTATAAAATTAAAAGATATCTGACTAGACTATCTCTAAAATGAATAAATAGATCGTTATTCTCTCGAGTAAAAAATCAAAACAATAAGTAATTTAAATAAAAACAAAAAGGAACTATCACTTTTTTCTTCGCTCTAAGTATAGGAAAAATCTTTATTTTTAATATTCATTTTGTCTGGATTACCCTCGAGATAGAAACATCTACTTGGATAAAGTAATAACGTAGAGGATACACGTGGCTTTCATATTGTTTGTAGCATTGTTGATGCAACGTTGGACTGTTGGAAAAACTTGGCTGTTCCAGCATAGCCACTCGAGGGCACGCTGGCTGGCTGAGACGCGCGGGAGGTATAAATCACTAGAAACTGTGCTGCGCCGGTAAACAAACAGATCCAAGGATACAGTGGGGTGCCGGCCGAGGTAGGAAGCATGGAGACCAGGATGCTATCGTGTGCATCGGGGGCGGATGCTGCGATACGCGCAAGGCGTCGCGCAAGAAGTCTGTATATGTAGATGTGCATCAGCGTGTGTTGCAACGAGAACGAAAAGAGCCGCTGGAGAGTACATAAAGAGCAGGAAACAGAGAAAGAGAGAATGGCATGACAGAGAGAGAGAGAGAGAGAGAGAGACGAATAAGGATGGAAAATGGGAGAGAAAGAGAAGGGTTGGAACACAGCGCAGCGTATCCACCGCCACGGCAATAAATAATGTCAGGCCAAAACGACGTGACGCGTAGCGGAACATGTGGGACAACCTGTATATTAGATGACGTCCACTATTCAATTTGCTCTCTGCGCACCCGGCCGGTCCGGGCTGGATGGCGTTGGGAACGACTCCGCCATCGCTATAGCGGCGCTATATAGGACGCTCGTGTATACCAGTGCGGAGCACCATGCACTATTCATGAACGGTTCACCCAAGATTCGCCGGCAGCGCGGAACCACACGAGTGAGGGAGAGAAAGGTGGAGAAGTGGGGTCACGTAGCGAGCTTCCATGGCTTTCGAGTGGTATGTGTGCAACGCTAAGCCCAGGTTGCCGTATCGTTGCAACGGCAGTAAACAGATTATCTTGGCTAATGAAAACGCTGGTTTGCCCGTCCCGGTGAACGTTTACAACTACGAGGACTCGCGGGCGAAACGCGACTGCTCCCATTTGTCGCGATTGGAAGCGCGGTCGATCCCATGGAATTACATAGGGCTGACCGCAGGTAAGATTAGTTGGGATAACTCGGGATTAAAACTATCTTTCGTAATAGAGAATTATACCAAGACGATTAACATATAACTTGCACGCAATTCACGGCTCCAAAAGGATTCCTTCTTATACATTTCTCCCGCGATTTATACATGGAAAGAATATATGATATATAAAAATAATTTTGTTGGATGTCACCAAAATAATTATGTAGGACATTCAAACTGCTAAAATGGAAGTTTTTTGCAGCATTGCTTATTGCTTGAATTTTCTATGCAATTATCTTGATGGTTTAATAAAATTATTTTTTCGATATTTCAGGAAAATTATTCTTTCCGCATAATAATTCAAAGATTAACTCTTTGAAAATATTTATCTTCCTATTTTACGCGCGGATCTTTACAGGCTCAATTATATATTTTCAAAAATTCGAATAACTAACCATTGAATCGCTACTATATAAGTGTATCATAAATAATAAGAAGCATACAGCCACAACATTAGATGTTTTAAACGGAAATCATATATTTGAAATTAATATAACAACGTAGACATTTCGATCAAGATTTGATTATCAGTACATAACAACATCAAGATGTTAAATAAAGAAATACATAAAATTAAATGGTAAAAGCTAGTCAAAAAAAATGGTAAAACAATTTTACAATCGCTATGGTACAAGTTAACAGAGTAAATTGAAGTTGAACAATATTCAATCGTTTATGAAGTATTTTCTATTACATTTAGAATTCCTTATTACAAAAATTTTGACCGAAACGTCTATGTTATTATATTGTATTATAATTTCAAATATATGATCTCTCTGTTTAAAACATATAATATTGTAGCTGTATGATCTCTATTATTTATATTTTGTATTTTTAAGCCACTTTCAAACAGTTTAAATCTTAAATATACCATATTTGTAGTTAATCTAATATATAATATATAGTAATTTAGATTGAATTATTTAAGCATTAAGAATCTAGCTTTGACCATTCTGGCCATTACTTCTATTTCTTATTGTGGCATAAATATTCGATATTTCTTTCGAAGATATCAAAGTTATCGCTGGCGGCAACAAACCACCTACGGCTTTCCGTTTCCGATGACGGAAGTGGAGGCGAAGCTCTCTGCTTTAAAGAAATTCAAATCGTATCTGATACGAAAGTTGCTGGAGCAGAATCGGTGGTCGGGTGGCAGAGGCAATTGTCGTCTTGGAGCACAGACACAAGGACCTAAACCAGGGGACTGGTAGCAAACGAAGAAGCTGACGCGGCTGATTCGCGGAGCCAATCGGATAAGTGCATTCCTATAGAATCGGGACTTCCCGTCCCATCAGATACTATACCGCGGCCTTTGACGTTTCTCATGCCCTATCGCGCAATCTGGTCCTCACCTTCTCTTCACTCTTTTCCCCGTTGCCCTTGTTTCTTTTCCCCTTCATGGCGGACAAGTCACCTCACATCTATCCACGGTGCTTCTATATAAAATGAGAAGAAAAGCCGCGGGAAATGAATCAAACGTTCCCGACATTTCAATTATTTCTTACAAGCCCTCTCGTTCCCTCGCGCTCTCGGCCATGGCCGCGTGTTGTTATCGCCGCGGATGCGAGGGTGAGGGTGCCTCGTGACAACCGGCGACAACGCACCCAATCTCGGTGCATTTAAATGGAGACGTGACTTTTATTCGCGGCTGATTTATCGCGCGTATAAACATCTCGGAAAAATGCACCGGTAATTAAAACGCCCACTGCATAGAAGCCAACCGAGATTTTTTCGTGATGGAGAATGTTGTAGAAATTTTTTTTAACTATTCATTGGAAAAAACTATATCGTTCCCATATTTCAAAAGTGACAACTTAAAAATTTTTCTTAAAAGGAGAAAAAACTATTTTTCAACTTAACAGAAAATTATTAGCTAATCAAATTCAACTTAACAGAAAATTATTAACTAATCGGTGAAAAGAATATACTCCTATAGAGAAACATAATAAAATGTCATTTTAGTTTTATAACCTTTAAAAAAATCATCCTTTTTTAGTTGTAACAATTTTTATATTCTACAAATTTATAACAAATTCAGAATAATTCATTTAAAGTGACAACTCAAAATATCACCAACAGTTGTATTTATCTTGATTTATCAGCTAAAATGACTAAATTCGAAATAAAACAATTTTCCTTCAAACTTCATTCACTGAAACTGTTTTGATTTCAAATGTTCTCTATAGAATTTCTCTTTTTTTATTTACAAAAATGTTATAATTCAAAATTTGTCACTCTTGTAAAAGATATATTACGATCTATTTGAAAACCTTAAGAACGAAGCAAATGCTATTTGGCGAATGAATTGTAAAGTTAGTTTATTTTTTATAACTGAACTTATTTAATTGTAACTTATTCATAATGTCTCGAAAATCACATTTTTTTAAAATTGTGTCACTTTTGAAGGAGATGATATATTAAAAATTTGTATTTCTTATATTGGCACGATTATATCCGTTTAATTATCGATAAAAAAAATTTATTTATATTACAGATGGTATACAGATGTAAATCGTTTTTTATTATCCTTCAAAAAAAAGTGTTAATAAATAAGAAACTTTAAAATATTGCAGATTATGTGATTTATTTGAACAAATCCTTATGCTGAATATTAACAAATAGTCCAAATAAATTATACTCAAGCACAAACAAGATTTTTAATTCAAATCTATTCCATTTTTTTGTAAGATCAAGAAGCACAATTACATCCTTTTGCACATTTTCATTCGCTCTTCTTGCGATATTTACTAATAAAAGAGGGAAAGAAAAATATTGTAAAAGATAGCGAACGTGAGCAGGAAAATGAAATTTCAACAATGCGACGAAGATGTTTTCGATATTTCGCTGCAAATTTCGATGTCAAATTTGAAACTATGTAAAATGTCCACGACTAATAAAACTTAATTAATTCGTCCCTGCAAAATATCAAATAGGAAAAATTTGCACAATTTGTAAGATGGAATAATAACTATTGCTAACATAGCGAGAAATAAAATATTCAATAACTTATCCTTTATCCCTATTAATTATTATCTATATTTACTCTTCACGAGAAATAAAATAAAAATGTTAATGATGAAAGAATATGTGCTCTGAGAGAGAGAGAGAGAGAGAGAGAGAGAGATTGGGATTGTGAGAAGTATCTACAATATTTCGGAACTGTTTCGTCATATCTTCGAAAAAAACATAATTTATTCAAATATAGACTGAGAGAAAAACTGTTTGGCATTTGCAACTATAATTACATATCACTATAATTATGACTATTACTAATACTATAGTAGTTATAATCATAATTAATAATATGCAATTATACCAAACAATTTTTTTCTCAGTGTATAATTTATTCAAGTATATAATTATTAAATAAATAATATAAAGAAAAATAAATGTATAAAATGTTTCTAAATCGTCATTATTAAATTGACGATTAATTTAATTTATCATATTACTGTTTCAATTTCAGTTTGCAATTACATTTCAAATCTGATATTAATAATCGGCGTGCTGTTTATACCTGTAATTAAAAGAAAATTTTATGATTGAAAGATTAAGTAAAATATACATAGAAACAGAAAGATTATTAAACACCAAGTTCTAGCTTCGATTTTATTTCACACTTCTTTACTTATTTCATTTCCAAATCGCTCTAATTTACAAAAGGTTATAACGTATTGCATTTCGAAGGAGAATGGGAAGAAAAGTCGACGATTCAGGCAGATCCTAGAATGAAGTCCAAAGGACGCGTGGCATAAATAGCCTGATCGAATAATTCAAGCGCGCTGCGCGAAACGCAGAAGCCGTCGATGGGAAATGCGTTTCGCGAAAGCTCTTGGCTGCGCCACGCATCATTTTGCCATTGTCTAATTAAGGTCGGTAATCAGAATCGGGAAGGTAACATGATTATCCCTGGCCGGGTTAGTACGATTCTGACGTATCCCGGGGCTCGAATTCGCTGATTGACTGAACCGGCCGGGACTGCAACCGGCCGCGATCATGTGACGCGTTCAAATGCGTGCGCGGATCGTTAATGCAAATAGCTATTATCGCACCGCGCATCCCGCCGCGATATGCAACGTAATCACATCTCCCAGTTCCACGTCTCGCTTTGTTCCTCGATCGAGCGCTTAATATAATCGCATGCGAATACGCGTCCCGAGTTTCGGAGTTTCATTTTTCCGATCTTTTCAGGTTTTTCAACAATTTTCTTTTCCTTTAATTGCCAATATCAAATATTTCTATAATTAGCTTCAACAAATCTAATACGATAGGATTAAATTTAATGATGAACCTCTCCATTATATAAAATGAAATTGGCATCAAGTAATAAATTAACTTTCAAAATTGAGAGGCAATCAGGAGCGTAGATTATATAAGAGCACTGAAATTTGTGCGCTCTTTATGATATTTTGCAAAATGCAGCATCGAGGTTGGATTCGACATCATCATAGAAATTATCGTAAACTGATGAAATTTTATTTTCATAAAATTTTTAGAAATTAATTAATCGCAGCTTAAAAAAAATGTTATTACGTCTACTAATCTATTATTAAGCGATAAATAAACAATAGTTGTAAACTATAAAATGTACTAACAAGACTTGAAGCGTTTTTTCGAGGCATCCATGTTCTGCTCAGAATCGTGATTCGTTTGCAACCATGCAATGGTTTGTAACACTAACGTGTTTCCTCATTCCTTTTCCTTCTCCTACATGGCTCTACTCGCATTCCTACTCGGCGGAAGTGGAGGATATAAATTCGGCGATCATAGGAGAACTGGGGAAAACCAGGCGATGGTATGTGCTACGAATTTTTCAAACGTCGTTTAACAATTTCGCCGTAAATTCAGGGTGATATAGCGAGGGATGGCGCGGACGAATTGGCAAAAAAAAAAAAAAAAAAAAAAAAAA
>Ga0157364_1003506_pt1 | contig 15219 bp, 7 predicted proteins | sample AttsexASBM2_FD_111476 | JGI IMG/M metagenome (GOLD analysis project Ga0157364, IMG submission 111476) | Fungus gardens microbial communities from leaf cutter ant in Ribeirão Preto, State of São Paulo, Brazil - Atta sexdens ASBM2 | ecosystem: Host-associated > Fungi > Mycelium > Unclassified ...
ACACACACACACACACACACACACACACACACACACACACACATTTATGTATTCAATGCAAGTTTACAATGACCTGTTTTTGTGGGAATAAATATAAAAATTAATAGATACACCTAAAGAATGATTTTCCTGAAGTAGCTAAAAATTTAATTAGCTGCAGATATGAAAATAATTTTGTTGGATCAAAATAATTAGTAGAATGCTTAAACTGATTGCTAGAATGTCAAAACTTTTTTCATCATTACTCATCATGCTTAAGATTGCGACGTAATTATTTAGATGATTCACTAAAATTATATTCAGATCTGCAGATCTATCTAACTAACTTTTTAAATACTTAAGTAAAATCATTTTTTCCATGTATGTATAGAAATTGCATTTTTAAGAGAACGAAAACAATTTTGATCCAATGACTAAAATAAATGCGCGTGTAACTCTCATCGAAAATTATCTATATCGTGATACATATGTTATCACAATGCAAATTAACAAGTGTTATCCGTTGGCTGATTTGCTCATGTACATACACACGCAAACGATAGTTATTTGTTCATTTCATATCTACGTCCCGGTCACGTCCGATGTTGATAAAAGCGTGCTGAGTAGGTGCGACACCTGTTACGCGTAGATACGATAATTATAGTCATCGGCCTGTCGTCTGTTATTACGCACGTAGGAATCCGGGTACTTCGAGAATGTAGCGAGAGAGCCGTCGAACGACAGCTGCGAGCGTGTCTCGTCCGTTTTATTGACCGCGAGAATCCTAAAGTAACATCCACACTTTCGACTTGGTTTTGTATCTTCAACTATCAAACCTTAAACGATCAAGAGAAACATCTCTCGACTCGAGTTAATATTCATTAATCATAATTTAATTATTTCCCGACGACTGTTTTCTAGATTTTGTGTCTGAAAAGAGACTAGAGATATATTTACAACAAAACGAAAGAATTTAGCTTCAGAGAAACGATTTTGTGGAACTACTTATTCACAATAATGGCAATAATTAGCTTCTTTTGCAATTTTTGTCATTAATATTATTTGTAAATTCGCAAAAATGGTATACTTAATATAACAGCGTCTTTTAGCTATTTATACAGTATGCGCTGCGTGTGAATTGTGCCTTGTCAGTTTATAGAATAGCGGTTCTCAAACTGGTTCGTACAGTCATGAGACTTTACGAAGTGACAGGAACAAAAAAAGAGCACGTTACTGACCGGAATAAATCATGACAGAAATGAAGGCTTACTCTCCAAACCGCGTACAGCTGTCAGGAAAAACACATGCAGTCATGGCGTGTGCGTACAATTTATGCGTGAGACTGCGCAAGATCTTGTTCGCGTGAAAAGGAGCTCCGATCAACGAAGTCTAAGGATTGCTTTGAAAAGAGATAGCAAGATGAAACGGTGAAATATCCCGGCGGCGAAATATCGTACAGAATCTCTCCACTGTACGCTTTTAATAAATTTATGGACTTCGCTTGAAAAATTAATCGCGGGATGATAGCCGGGACATTTTGTAGACGAAGATAACTTTTCTGCAGCGGATGTACGCGAATTGCTCGTCCCCGATAATAGGTACGTTCGCAATCACGCGACATACGCACGTTTGTGAGACTCCTTCTCTATTTTGCTCCTACGCCAACTAAGTATCTCCGTGCATAAATCAAACCTCGTGATGGCACGAGTAGATTGAACCACATTCCGGGGTGCGTTGGATGCACTTACATAGACCCGACGTAACCTTTGTCTCAGAAAAAAAAAATAAATACCGTGACTAGATGCGAGAGGAGTGACGCGGGAGAGTAGAAGAGAGCGAGAGAGTGCAATGGAATACTTGGACGGCTAGGCCGTAATTTAAATTTAATCTACCGGCGATTAAAGTCTCATTAGGCGATCAGATCAACGATTGGGTACTCGCCAACTGCTCGCTCGATTTAAACGCGTAATGCTTCGCCACCGTGCAATCTACGGATCGCGTTTCTACTGTGCCAGAGAGGGATGAATAGTCGATTCTTATTAAAATACCGAAATACGGATTCTCTGCAGAATCTATTTCGTTAGATTAGATTAGATAGATCGTCAAACTGTCCCTATAGAGAAGATTCTCTTAATACAACGTTACATTTATGTGAGCGCATAAACGTGAACAATGTACAGATTGGAAAAAATAATTTATGTAAAAGCATTTTTTGTTAGACAAAGTTTGTTTATAAATTGTTATTAATGTTAAAATAGTTTTAAATGAAATATAAGAATATTTATAAGGCAACATTGCAGATAAAAATTAGTCATTTTATATCCGTGAAATTAACGATAACAGACTGAAAAAAAGAATGTAATCATATTTATGTAAGAGCATTTTTTCATTACAAAAAGAGATCATAAATTGTAAAAGCTTTAAATAAAATAAATAAGAATATTTATGAAGCAACAGTGCAGATGTAAAAATTACATTATTTTAGCAAAGTTATTATTTATCAGAACCGTTTTTCTCTGAGATATTTTTAATAGTCGCAACCTTTTCACGAGACGTTCATTAGATCTCGCGGTTAACAATAGAAGTAAGCCGTTAAACATTGTGTTGCTTGGAGCAAACAGTCGTAGAGGTTTCACGGTACTCTTGAATCTTTAGAAGTTAGGCAGGGTCGCACAATACAATCCACGGAAGATTAAATCTTTTGGCAGCTGACAGTAGGCTTTGTGCTTATTTCCGACCGACCTGCTTTAGCTCGTCGAACACGTCGTCGTCTCTCGTCTCTCACTGTCTCTCGAGGCGTATATTTTCGCTCGTTCGAGGCCCTGAGATATTTGAGTCTATGAGAGAGAGAGAGAGCCCTTTCTGCCCATTCAAAACATGTTTTTGCGAGAATAAGAATATAACACAACGTCTGATAAGTAGTAGCGTGCGTGAGCGATGCAGAAAGAAAGAAAACCGTAAATTTTCTTATGTGTGACCATTGAATTGTCAACATTACTTAATCACATGCATTTCTCTTCTTGGAACTATGTACAGCAAATGTATATTTTTACTGTACATTTTATTTAGAAATAATACAAATTAATATATTAATAATTATAAATGTTTTAATATAATGTATTAATAAAAATAATATAAATTAGATATTGTGATAAATTTTCAAATGTTGATAGATTGCTTCGATTTTAATTAAATAATATCTACTAATTATTTTAGAAAACTCTACATATACTTATAAATTAATAATTTTAATATTCTTTTTTTGTGACAGAAATATATATTTGAAAAACCTACTATTTTAATAATAAATTGAACTATTGTTAAGAAGTAAACTTTCGCTCTATTTTTTTCTGAAAGCTACACTTTCTAGACTTGTTTTCTTTCCTCTCTCTCATTCTCCTCCTAATATAATTACGGACTTCTTTCATTCTAAGTGCAGCAAAGTGTTGTAAACAAGGCGCGGTGAGCAGTACCGATCTTTTTACAAGTTGTCGATAAGTGTGTGCCAAATCTGTATAACGTACCTCGTACTTTTGTTCAGAATCGCCGAGCGCCGATATTTCAAGATATTACAAGAGAGAAGACGGCAGTGGAGTAGTCGCAAAAATGCGTGTGTTTAAAATTAATACTATCCGCAGACCGATAAATCCTCCCGATGCTTCGCGGAAACGCATGGAAAACGTTGAAAATGAGCCAGTAACCGAGCAAACGAGGACAGCTGAAACGAGCGATGCGGAACACGATGCATCTATCGCGTAAGCGTAGTCCTCGCGCGTAACAATTATCGGCGAATAGCCGTTCGTAAACTCGCAGACTCGGTTACGCTCGCGGCTAAAGACGGCAAAGGTGTGCTCTACGGACTAACTCTGTCGAACGACTCCGCTTTCTTCCGTTTCGATGTTCTCATTAACTTAATGGGCGTACGGCAGGAATACCCATTACACTTCTAAACCGCAAAATTAGATCCGTAACTTTATAGATGGTGTCCATGATTTTTATTATATGTTTTCGCGATATATCTGCCTTTTGACGCAACAAGACTATATAGACGGGATTTTTGTATTTTCTTTGTGAGAGATGTATTATATATTTTCATGAAAGTTTATATTTCCTCGAAAGTTGCGTGCCTCGAATTTGTACTGTTTCTATTTCTTGCGTCTTCTTCCACAACAGAAGAATTGTGTTAATGCTAACTAGATACTTATACTTGTTCATTTTGCTAACGTGATCCAATTCAAGTGCGCACGTAACGTCGGCCGTGAGTTCTTTGTGGTGCATCCTCCGCCGCGCCGCCAGTCTGTCATTGGCGCGTATACCGCGAGGATGTCGTTGACCCCATCCTTAGGATCCTTAAGACGCAAAAACTCACACGCGAGATACCGTTGGCACGAGTCACCGACATAGATGCACCTGTTCCGCGCCGCCGCTAGTGACGATGCAACGTAAGTGGCGGCGAGCGCGCTCCTTCGCTTCTTCTTCGCCTCCGCGTTCCGCGCGAGAGGAGACTCTACGCAGGTCGCCGATATCGTGACGATGCCGTTTTAGTCCATCACTCTTCGGCTCGGTGCGAATTACGTGGCCAGCGGTGCCGCATCGGTGCGCGAAAAAGGAAGAAAGAGAGAATGTAACAATTAATAAAAAGAGTCACTTTCCGGGTTCTTGTCTTAATTCTTACTTGTTTACATTGCGCGCGATAAATTAGTTATTAAATTTTTATACGACAGTCTTGAAATCAAAATGTATTGGGTTATCCGGAAAGTTCGTGCCGACTAATCTGTATATATATAATTTAATAAATGTATATTAAAATTTAATCTTCTGCGTTTCAATTTTCCTTCAACATCGGCATGAACTTTCCGGACAACCCAATATAAAACGATGTTTCATTGAGTCAAAACATGAATTACTAATAAAAATATTTTCAGTATTAAACAAAAAATTTTTTAGGATCACATAAATGTGAAATACACAACGAGTAGGAAGTGTTTTAAACGATCAAGCTGGATCTTAAGTGCTCAAATAATTTAATGTGAATTTACATATTACCATATATAGTAATGATTTAAATTGATTTCGAATTGATTTTTTGGTCTTGATAAATTGACTAGCAAATAATCAATATATTCTTATTATGATATTATAGATATATTCTTATTATATAAAATTATTTATTAATATTAATATGTTATCAGTATGTTTTTTTAAAATTATTTTAAAATTTAAAAGCTCGGGGTAAAATAACTAGTCTGCGACTAGTAATTAAACGAAGATATTTTTGAAATCTATTTAATCAAATGTTTTTTTAATTCTTTTTTTACATAACAGTATTACGTAAAAATATTAAATGTGTCAAAAAACATATTTTTATTATGATATTTTTATTATGATATTATTATATTCTTATAAAGTTATTTATTAATTTTAATATGTTATCAGTAAGTCTTTTTAAGATGCCTTATGAGAGAATATCGAATTATTAAATTAATATTAACAATTTAATATGTAAAAAAAATTTATATTATGTAAAAAAAATTTTTTAAACATTTAATTAAATAGATTTCAAAAATATCTTCGTTTAACTGCAAGCCACAAGTTAATTATTTTACCTCGATCTTTTAAATTTTAAAGTAGGAACAAAAAGTTCGGAATTTATTAAAATCAAGTATGAATCAATTTGTTGGAAAAGTAATTAGAGAGTAGTAATTATGAGTCGTAATGGATATTATAAAATAAAATAAACTTTCAGAGATTTTAGGCTTCGCGTACCAATGATGAAAAAGTTCTCGTCGCGTCATATCGCGCTGCATCTTGTCTCGTCGCGATGCGGCATTCCAGCGCGTCCTTCACCTCAGAGAGAGAGGAGTACTCGCGTTTTATTTTCATGCTTTCGGTTGGCGCTCGTGCAATTGCATAACGGTCACGCACATACACGCACACGTGCACGTACGGTGCACGAACGGCGACATGCACGACGAGAGAGAGAGAGAGAGAGAGAGAGACGCGTACAAGATCGCTGACTTTTCACATTGCACGTGAAATGCACGTTACTCCCGTTGCGTTACATAAAAAATACGTTCGCGACGTAAAGTTGCGACGGTGCGCAATATGGTAGCTGGTAATTCGCTAAAATATGCATCGCCGTTTCAGATAGGTGAGAGCATTTAACATCACCGTGTGCGCCAGCCGTTTATTCATGCAATTTTACAGCTTTCGGCACCGCACGCTCACGCGGCCATACGCGAATAACGGTACCTCGTAAAATTATTTTGCAAAGCCAGGTAGCACGGGGATAGTCTCGGACTTTAATCTTAATTCATTAAATCCATTGGATCTTATGGTACAATATGAGGCGAAGCATATGTTGGAAATCGAAGTGATTCGTTAATTATTTGTCTTTAAGCGCGTTGCTCCGACACACTTTTCGTTCCAAAATTAGTTCGTTCAATTTGTACGCATAGCATATCGATATTTTTATTCTCGTAAAATTCATAATTTGATAAGTATAACGAGAGACGTAATTATATAATATTTTATAATAACATAATAATATACAATAATGTAATAAGACTCGCAGTGCATATTCACGCATATTATTAGAAATAAAAATGATGCTTAACCATCAACATTAATTATTGTTTATCGTCGCTCTATTCCGAAAGCGCGCCTCAAAACACGGAAGTGTTTACGGATAAACTTGTCGCGATTATAGCTCGTTTCTTACAACGAGCGGTGGCAAACGACAGAGCAATTATTCGTACACTCCCTAGCCGGTCCGCGAACGACGGTTCCCATGCGCGTAATACGCGCGCTCGTTACGAGGCGCATTTCCGCTCGAGCGTTAAGTAAGAAAACGCCCGGTAGACTCGCTCGCGCGTAAACAGCTGTCGCTCGGAATTGTACGCGCTTCGTGTTCGAAAGACGCGGTACTTCTCAAGTGGATGTGGCCGCCGGTCGATTAACGGATTAATCGCTCGTCTCCGCGCTTTCATCGGCAGCTGACGTGCGCGCCCGATAAATACGACGACCCGTTAAGAACGCTAACGGGAATGTCGATATTTCGCGACGATTGACGGATCGCGTGATTTCACTTTGCGATTGACAATCTCTCTCTCTCTCTCCCCCACGAATTTCGCTTGCAAGGACTCATTGTTTCAGCAAGTTCTCTTGCGAATTTTCTATTGTGCCATATTCTCAGTAGATATAACAGTAGATATAAAAAACAAGGCAGAACTAAATAAAAACTTGTCGTCTAATCTGATATCTTTTATAAATACATTTTAATTATACATTTGTGAGTATTAAGGAATACAAGTGATATTTTTTTATCATTTAAATTATATAAGACATGTTATATGTATATCGAAATTATATATTTTATCGTTATTTTCTTACTGCATTATGTTATATACATTATGTTTTTTTGTGTTATGATTAGTTGCTGATATATTGAACTTTGTCATACTGGGATATCAAAAATTAACTTCAATTATTTAAAAGTATTAATTGTAAAGTTTATTTATTGATTTTAATATGTTATCAGTAAGTCTTTCTAAGAGAGAGTATCGAATTATTAAATTAATACTAGCAATTTAATATGTAAAAAAACTTTATGTAAAAAAATATTATAATATTAATATTATAATATTAATATTATGTAAAAAAAAATTAAAAAACATTTGATTAAATAAAAATATTAACTAGAGAATAGTCACCCTATTTTTATATCATTATATGTATTGTTTTATGTGGATATATTATTTAATATATTTTCTTTCTTTTTTAAAAACTATTTCTTATGAACTTTTGAATATAATATTCCAAAAACGAAAACCAGCAAATGTATTTAAAAAACATCATTAATTAAAAGTTACATCCTTTGGAAATATTGTCATAATAAGCTACTTAACATGCTTATTCTGTTTATTTGTTTGGTTTCTACTTATCTTTTTAAAAAATTATAATTAAATGTTCATATATATAATATTCTCAAATACTAATAAATCAAAAAATAATATACAGTATGTTGTTAATAATGATTTTAATTGAAATGTAAATTACAGGTAATTGCTTACGTAAAAAAATCAGATATTTATTCCAGGGTTAACATCCATTTAAATTATGTATGATAATAATTTATAAATTATTAATCTTCTTAATTTCACAATTCTAAAACGGAATTATGTGAAATAACCAGAACACTGCATGATTGTGATAAATGCATAAACGTTCTTTAAAATTAATACAAATATTATTGTATTATTTTTTATTATTTTAGAGTTAGATGCTAAACAAAAATAAGGAATGTCAAATAACTTGAAACATAGATGTGTGATTTTGTGTGCTTCTCGATACTTTAAATTATAATATACTTGAAATATATTCAAATGGCACGGATCAGTTGAACGATTAAAGTTTATTAGTGCAATATTATTGTTAGCTACGGTTATGCAATAGCGAACTAGATTCTTCAGAGATGATAAGTGTGTTACATAAGATTTCTAGTTCGATTGTAACGACATGATTTTTACAGTAATTCGCGCCTAGATTCTCATCGGCGTGAAACTCGAGATTTTCGCAATTCATTGGAGAAACCATCAATCGACTTATGAGTATATTTCTTTAATCTAGTTAAATCTTATGTTGTTTTATTTGCAATAAAAATACGTGAAGATACGTTTTTCTTATTTTATCCTAAGGAAAAGATATGGCGCGAAGCTCAGTGCAATCGCGAGCTCCGCTTTTTCTCGTCGAGTCGACGCTGCGTAACGGAAAGTTACAGTCAGTAGTAATAAAGGAATAACGGAGCATTTCCGCAATTTAAAACACGACTCGACGATTCTTCTTAGTATTAGCTTCAATCGAGTTCGGACTCGGGTGTAATGCTCCTAGATGTATCATTGTTGAAAACAGCATCTAAAAATGTGCATGCACGTAATTTCGTTTTGTAATTCATTCGGTTATAACGGATACGAATAGCATGCATTTGCACGTTCACGATGCTGTATTAATGAAAACTTACAATTAGCGTTGAATCGGTAGATTCAAAAATATACTTCATACACGCTATTATTACGTAATTACGACACACACAATTATGTAATATTAATTATTACAATATTAAGGAAGTGTTTAATACTAATGTTTTAATACGTTAGTATTAGACAATTCTCATTATATTAACTTACTATTATACATTATTAATGCATTTACGATAATATTCGTTTTAATTTTTAAGAGATTTTTACATATTTTTGTAAATCCACTTCTATTTATTCCTTATAATTTTCTTATAAATATATAAAATTATAAGATTAAAGAATTTAGCGGATAATAGGCACATTACTTAAATAGATGTAATACATTTATTAATTAATAGTCACTCATTTTTATTATCTCAATCTCATACGTTGAAATTCTCACGGCGATTTAATATGTCGGCAACAAAATTAATCGTCAGACATAAACTCTACGCAACTTAGTACAGTGAGAGAATGTCGATGAAACGCTTTGCGCTTCCTCTCCCACGCCACACCCGCCTCTTCAACGCACTTAAGACGCAGCCGGCTTAATTCGAACATCCGTGTTTTACGAGGATGCGTAAACCTCAGCCGGCGCAAAAAATCACAATCCCGTCAGGAATAACAGAATAAATACGGCTCGGTGCCGTATTTTCGAGGCGTGGAAAATAAGAGAGAGAAGAGATAGCAAGACAATGACGAACGATTCATCGGTGCAAAAACGATGATGACGAGGAGAACGCGAGCATGGCTTACGTAAAAGCAAGCACCTGCCTCATTGTGAAGTGGTCGGCCATTCTCCTCGTACCCACGAGAGAACCTCCTTTACTTACCTACCTTCCTTCGCTCGTTTGCCCCCGCCGTTCCTCTGAATATACTTCGTTCCAGATATTTGATACTTCTCCATCTCTCGCAGCTGATACCGTGGCGAAATATCGCGCAGTTGCAACGCCAATCGAACGATGTAGATATATGCATCAGAAAACGGCGATCGATTCGGCTCGAGCCGAATTCATCATCGTCATGGAAAGTAGAAAGCGGCCCTTCAAGGACGCGAAAGATCGTCCGCCGCACCTTCTCGACATTATTATTATTCAACAGAACCGGCCGGAAAGGATCCTTAACAATGGGAGACAGTCCAGAAAAGGCGAGGGATTGATCTTGCCTCGACCTTAAGGTCAGCCCTATCCAATGTCGCTTGGGGCTAGCTCTGGTTAAGCAAATTCTCTCCTCCGTATATATCATCGCGCAGGTAAAATTATTATACAGAAAAACGGCTAATCACTAAACCGGATTTATCTAATCTGGATTATTAATGAAATTTGACATTAATGTACGGTATAAAATGTGATTCTGCGCTGTATTTGTAATTGTACACACAAATGCATTGTAACCTTCCGATTCTCTAACCATATATTTAAATCTCTTGACTTTTTAAGATTGCAATAATTTTAATATTGTGATGTATATGCATATATATGTGTATATTATCTTGAACTAAATAGAAAATACATATAACAATTTTAATGTATGTATATATTAATATACGTCTATAAAGATATGGAATAAAGTTGCTCATTTTTTTCATATATAAACATATATATCGAACAATTCGATAATAAATTTTTTTTAGTAGGTATATTAATATATAGAACGTATGTATTTAAAAGAAAATTCTAACATATTAAATGTAAGTAAAATATTTAATGATCCTCCGCGGTTATTGATTCATAAATAATATATTTATGAGACGATAATATATCATTTGCAAACAATTGAAATGTATGTTATTAGCGAAGTTAATTGTAAAGTACAAACTCAAAAACCTAATTTGTACTTGACTTCCGTAACTGATCGTGAGGAGAATTCAAATCCAGCGTCGAAATGTTTGCAGTTAATCTTTAAGTAGATAGCTAATGGCTACAGCATTCTACGCATAGTTATCTTAAAATAATCTTGTTCTAAGAAAAGGAAAATAAAAAGAATTGTCTTTAAAGTTAATTATTTTTACATTCCTGTATCTCATAAGAATATAAATATAGTGTAAATTTAACTCTATACATGAAAAATGTAATTAAAGAAATAAAATTTATTTGAGATATTCTGAGCATGAATTATATCTTTTTATCTTATAAATATATTATTATTTACATGAATAACCGCGAAAATTCATTAAGCATCTTACTTATATTTGATTTATTCTTAGAGCCATAAAATTATTTTTATTTCAATATATTAAACAATTTTTCGATTTTCAATTGTAAATGCAATAAGAATATATATATAATTAAACATAATAATAGAAAGCAACATCATTATCTCTCAAGTGTCTGGTAATTGCGACGTTTAAAGACGATTAAAGAATGTCGATATTGCGACAATCATAAATATTCATTACGCTACGTGAAATAAAAAGACACTATATATAGTAGATTTGAATTAACAACGGCAAGAGGAAGAGTTTCGATAGCATTAAAAGCGCTGCTCAAAATTTCTCTCGTTAAGGCCGCGCAACGTCCGAGTATTGCAGCGCGTACATGTGAATCTTAATCGAGCGAGATCGCTGTCTAAAGATGGATAATGATACCGCGTCGCTGCTTCGACGGTACGCAATTTCCCGCGTTTGAACAAGCTTTATTACCCGACCGTCTCTCATTCCGCGTCTACAAACTTCGCCATCGCGTCTCTCTTTGATTAAACGAAGGGAAGCGACTTCAATGTGATGAGTGCACGAAGGACAAATACCGACTATACCGTGAGCACCTTTTTCACCGTGCGCATCGTTCCGCGACCGCGTCCTACGATTGTATTCGATTCGCGACGGTGTTAATCGAGGGAATCGTCGAAGGCACGCCGCAATCACCGCAGCAGCCGCAACTCGTCAACAGTATAATATACCTACGCGACGGCGGACGGGCACCTAGGAAAAACTTTCCCGAAGGCCCAATTCCCACGATCCGCGTCGAGGCCTCGTACACTTTATATACCTTCGGCGGCCGGCCGTGTATAACGTATAGATCAGCCGCTGCGGCTACCTAAGTGCATCCTGCGCACAATGCGCGCAAGGTGCACGTACGGCGCGCGTATACGCTCGCCTCTTTGGAAAGCGACGGGAAAAAGCAAACCTGGGTCGAACTCGGTCGCCGCTTCAGTGACGTATGGTCGATGCATCGTGATGAGAGTGAGAGGTCGTGAGAGTTGAAGCTGCGAGATGTTCAACCGCATGTATAAATGTGTCAGAAATGGAAATCTGAACCTTGCGACTTCGAGAAACTGAAATTTTGATACCGCTAGCTGTTTTCACCGATATCCAATAACTTTCGAATGATAATTTAATGTCATATTTCTCTAATTCTTTGTAAAAATAATTATTTCTATTTAATTATTTAACTAAAAACTAATCGTTACTTTGGCATTGTTTCTGAGAGAATTTATGACTATACATTGGATTTTCTATACAGACAAAATATGAAAATATACACAAAATATGCATAAATTATGACTTATTTGCACGGAAAGATTTTACTGAAGTATCTAGCTTACTGAAATATTTAGCTTACAGATTTGAAAATTTGTTGGACATCGAAATAGTTGTGTAGAATTAATTGCTAGAATGTTAAAATGTTTTCGCAGCATTGTCATCAAGTTGGCATTGTACATAATTATTTTGATGGTCGAATAAAATTATTTTCAGATCTGTATCTAGCTAAATTTTTAGATATTTCAGCAAAACTGTTCTTTCCGTATGTATAAACACTTTCACGTCCATGAAAATCTTTTACACTAATCGTGGAATCTTTAAAGTGAAATCTTATTTAAAGTATTTCTGTAGATTTAATTTCGGAGTGAATTTCAGAAAATAACGATGTTAAACGTATATGAAGTCATCATGGTGTACGATTTTGAAAGAGAGACCAATCGCCTCATTAGTAGTTTCGAGTGGTACATGTAACCACGTGGAATATCGCCAAAAGTGGTCGCATGACGCGATCTACCTGGTATCCCTGATCTATATTTGTAATGAAGAGAACGACCGATGGAATATGCGATCAATCGTATTCGCTGCCAAGTGCTGTCCGTGTCTTCGATTCTTCCTGCTTTAAATGACTTCGCGGCTCTAAGTGCCAGCACGAAACTAACTCTTCAAGTGTTACTATTAATTCCGCTATTATTAGAAAAATTTAGTAATAACGAATTTATTGATGATAAATTTAATGCAAAATTTTTCCTAGAATTAGAAATGCAATTATTAATAATATTTTTAACGCTCGCACTTATACATATTGCAATACCAATTCCTGTTTGTACTAATAAAGATTAACTTCATCTCGACTCATCTTATCTCTTTATCTTTTTCTCTTTCTTATAATTAAAAAAGATGAAGAATAAGTTAAATTACTGAAATTAAAGATAATCTATATTATCAGAAATGAGCAAACGAATTACAAATTAATGATAGAATTAATTTATATGAGAATGTTAATTGGTTTGCTTGTTTAATAATTATTTTACTTTTTTTTTTTAGAAATCATTTGTATTTTGTAAATGTATTTTTTAAATAGGCCAATATTAAACGTCGCTGGGCGTCTGACTCATCAACCAACGAGTTTTCAGAAATACGATCGAATTGCATCGAACTTCCTTTGCCTTTCCCTCCTCAAGGACGATCCTTTTCATTTTCGATGCAGGCATTATATCGTACATACAGGTGCCCATAAAACGATCGCGCGATCATTTTGCGCACGCATAAATCATTCGAGATTTAATGCAACGGCATAACGAGTTCTCGCCTCGGCTGCGACGATCATCGTCGCCGTCGCTATCGTTGTCGTCTAAGGTGAAGGCTGATGAAAAAGAGTGGGTTCCTTTCTCTCCTTCTTAAGACGACAGACACGCGGCTCCGCGACACTGGATAGAAGGGATTCGCGCCGAGAATTAATCTCGTTCCACGTAAGTGTATATAAGCCCGGAGATAATGGGATATACAACGTTCAGTCTCGTTTATCTTCCCCGTCCGCCCTCTTCTTTGTACGCTGCATTATGTGCACACACATACATTAGATGTTACGTACTGTGCGAGAAACACACAGAACAGATCGGGAGTGCCACGCGCGTGCACCATTATTGCAACTCGCACCCCCGCAATTGTTGAGCTGTGCGAGCAGTAGCAAGGACGACTGCATTTGGATTGTAATTCGCCTTTGTTATACGTAACTCGAAACGCGTCCGCTCGATAATCATTCCTCATTGTCTACTTTTGTTCTATTGTCACGCATTTTGTCCTTTTCGTAATTGTTCTAATTAGCATCTATATCGTAGAATCACACATTGCATACGAAGATGAATTTCAGTAAGAAAATTTCACGTATTTCTTATTATTTTCCTTTATTGTATTATTCATGTTTTTTATCTTATTCTTTTTTTTCTGTTGTCTTAGTTTTCAATTATTATTTACGAGACTCTAAAATTGCGAGATATGCAATGAAATAAAAATTGGTACCAATGTATTTGCATTAATTTTATATTGCAATTGTTTATTTTATACACTGAAAAAATTTCTGGTTAAAAATGGATCAGAATTTTTTTAATTCTTTATTAAATCTATTAGTATTTTAGTTGAGATAATCGGAATTCTGATTGATACAATATTTCTAATAAAATCTGCTAGAATTTTTATTTTTATCAGGATAATTATTTTAATCGGAATTCTAGTTATTTCATCCAGAGTTCTAGTAGATTTAACCAGAAAAATTCTTATTCATCCTTTTTCTATCAGAATTACTATTTAATTCAACCAGACTATTTTTCTCTCGATTTTTCTCAATGTATGTATTACATTTGACAAAACTGAAGGCAATACGATAGACGTTCGCGAATACGATAGACCGTTTCGATTTACATCGGATTCGATTTACTTCCTGCTACAGTACGTAATAGAATCAGCACTTCGATATATCGGGTAATACCAGTATCCTTCGCTCTCCGTTGCAGAGATAAGTGCGATCAATTTTATCTCCCGTATTTTACATAACGCTGTTATCTATCGGGGCGCATCGAGGAGTCTGATCGCGCGTTAAATCATTCTCTTAAATAGCGAATTAACATACATACCGATCGATATCGGCGCACGCCTTAGATTCTGCCGCTCTGGTTCTGCTCCACATTAATACGAGAATATATGATAATGCGCATAAAAATTGTCTATTGTCCACGCATCGTTTAA
>Ga0157364_1003507_pt1 | contig 15218 bp, 3 predicted proteins | sample AttsexASBM2_FD_111476 | JGI IMG/M metagenome (GOLD analysis project Ga0157364, IMG submission 111476) | Fungus gardens microbial communities from leaf cutter ant in Ribeirão Preto, State of São Paulo, Brazil - Atta sexdens ASBM2 | ecosystem: Host-associated > Fungi > Mycelium > Unclassified ...
ATTTACTTAATAAAAATAAGTGACAGCTAAATCAAATTAATAGTTGTCTTGTACCAAATAAATACTTATATCTTTATATTTAGTAAATATTTAGTTGGCACTATTCAAATAAATGATTTATTAAAATTTAGTGTACTAAGAAACGATAGACGCATAGTGCAACCGTGTAAATAAGTGCAATGTTAATCTATTAGTAGTTTGAGAAATGTAATTTTATTTATTCATAAAATGAAGTTTAAAAAATTGATAGGTCCGATAACGATTTAATTCTGAATTAATCCTGTACAATTCGAATCGATAATATTCGAATAGCTAAATCTTTTAAAGTCATATATCGCAAGAACATTTGATTATTTTTGAGCATCTAAATATACTACAGGAATACTACGGAATACAGGACTGATTTACATAGATTTACATAGATATATTTCCCAGATTTAGCTCTCCAGCAGCTACATGTTCATTTCACGCATGGTACAGCTATAAGAAGAATTTGTCTTATTTTATAACGTACGATACAATGTGTTATTATATTGCACACAGTTTTCATATTTCAATATAATTATTTTGAAAAAAAATTATGAGCGCGTTGTGGAATTAATTTCAATTGAGTTGTTTACTCATTTCCACATATTTCTGATCAGTCATGTCCTTGACGATTGTACAAGATGTCTCTCGAATATATACTGGTTGAATTTGTCGAGCGGGGAAGAACGAAACTTTGGTATACCGCAATCATATTCTTATAGCAACCTGTTTTCAGGAACGCGAGGCAGCGAGGATATGAGAAGAGACGTTTTTTTTTAAATTAATCATTCAATTTAAATATCATATCTTCTTGATTCTCGCATTTGTAGATTTTTTTTTGCGCGTGTCGTAATTTGCAATTCGAATCATTGTTTTTTAATTTTTTTTCTACGTCTACTTATTTCTTTTTGTATCAATTCCTCAAAACTCTGTTATATCGGAGAAATCTTTTGGAAGATTACAATTTTAGATTTTATATAAAAATTTGCAATATTTTTATATTACATACTATCTCTATTCGAATTTAAAAAGAATTGTTTTAAAATTAAAATCAGTGCTAGTTTGAACTCCGCGGTTTTCATCGAATTTCGAAAGCACGAAGGTCAGAAAAGCGAATTCGAAATGCATCTGTACTGCCAGCCGATTGGAGTTTCGATAAGCGAAGTCAGCATACTCTTCTACGGAAAATAATTTCATGGTGAGGTTAAGTTTCTCTTCTCCCTTCTCCTTCTCAGTTGAACGAGAGTTCTAGCTTTAGTTACGTCGTTGAAGGAATACCGCCACCGGAAAAGAGCCTAGTGCTTTACGCCCACCATCTCTTCTCATTCATTCATTAACCCGCTTCCTTCGCGCTTTTCCTCTTGGCGTTCAAGAGTCAATCTCTGATCGGGATCCCGCAAAATCGCTGCCAATGCCATCCGATGTCTCCATACAATCAGAGAATGTTGTCGCGAGCTAATATTAACCCGTTTATACTCGCGTCGCAAGCACACGTCGCATGAAACTAAAATAGCATTTATACAAAATCTTCGATCTTGAAATCTATCGACAAATGAAAAGCGATTTCGTTTTTACAAGTAAATCTCGCAGCTTAAGATTATCATATCGTAGATCGGTAAGAAATAAAAGATTAAGTTTGTTAATGAAAAAATTAATTATCCTAACCACTTGATATTTATTTGAATCTTTTTTTCTTTAAATTAAAGTATAAAATAAAAAAAAACAATAGGAACAAGTTTACAAAATTAATTATTTCTTTAATTTACTTGTATATATCATTAATATGAAAATACTATAAAAAGTATATAACATAAAAGTAAATAGATATAAATAAAAAAGTAACTAGAAAAATGTAAATAAAAAAAGTATAGATAAGAAATATAATTTTTGTGTGTGTTATGATTATTATTAAAAGTAGAAAAATTAAGAAGATAACAAAAAAAGTTTGCTATTTTCTGGTCAATTTTCTGAGAAAGCGACCGATAGGGAATTACCTAGTTTAATTAACCGTGCACATTTCTTAATTAACTGTACTGTGATTAATATAATAACTGAGCATGGCTCGCGAGAAAATTAGCGCGCGATACAGTCACCGGGATGTAATCATCGTTGACATTGATCGGCGATAGAGCTGTAGCTCTACGAAGATATAGACTTCAAAGATAGTCTTAAGCACCTAAGCAAACAAGCACGACAAACGCATTTCCTGTATCATATAATCGCGCTGTTGTTGCACGTGTGAGTTTCGTCATCGCACAATAACTAGCAACGATTTAAGTGAGGATTTAAGTGAGTTAGTTGAAAAATGCATAATTTTATTGGACCATCAAAATAATTAAATAGGACACTCAAACTGATTATTAGAATGTCAAAACTTTTTGTAACATTGCTCATCATGCTTCACATTTCTACGTAATTAATTTGATGTTCCAACAAAATTATTTTCAAATCTATATATTTATTAGGTGTAGTAAAAAGAAATCCATTATTTTTCCATTCAATTTCATGCAAAAATAATTTCTTTTTACTACACCTAATATATAGTCAAATTTTCAAATACTTCAGCAAAATTGTTCTTTCCATGCATCTAAACAGATTCTTCTTAAGAGATTGATATTCTCTCCTGAAGACCCGACAAATCTAATCAGACTTTAATATAATTTCTAATTTAATATCAGGCTATCTCGAACTGAAAATTGATAACGTTTTTCTACAATATATAAGAAATTGAGACTTTTTTATATTCACTGTTATTAAAAGATAACACAAAATAATTTCGTGGAATAATTGTGGAATTATTTTATTATGAGATAATACAGAATTATCTAAAATAAAAAGTAATTTCACAATTATCTTACGTGTAATTGTCACTTAACATTTAAAGATTCTTTCTTAAAAAATTCATTTTCAAAATAATATATATCCTGAATTTTATGCAATAAGTTAATGATTCTGACATCATCCGATATCTAAAAAGATAATTGATAAGCAAAGGAAAACTCTCACGGATTTCAATTAATGACTTTTCAATTTTTTAACGCAAAGTTTGTTTTTCTTTTATCGTGACGCAAAGAATTACTTACTCCTAATCATAGACAAAATACATATATCTATGCTACCAATCGAGTGCAGAAGGGCAGAGGGGATTGATTGAGATGCATTTTTTCGATTGATAACACACGGCCATCTTCATCGATAAAAAGTATATCGCGTACGCCTGGTGGCCTTTTTGCATCCTCATTAAGACGGAGAAAGGCGTGTGGGCGCGGGAAGCATCTTTTCTTGGCGACCCGCATAAAAAGCTCTTTTCTCTACACCCAGTGTATCCCTCGCGTGCATGAAGATCGATTCAGGTTGCGCGCCCAACATTATTACGCATCCGGAAAGTGTAGAAGTGCAAATACTCATTCCCTTATCTGAACGGAATTGGGAGCGGTTCCTCGAAGTATACCAATACCCGGAACGCGATGCTTCTCACTTCTCATCATCATTTAATTTTAACGATAGATTTTTCGACGAAGCTGAAAACATTTCTAGGGAAGCTATCGATCGAAACTGATAAATATTTTACACTAAATGTATCGATAATGAAAGAGTTTCAGAAATTTGAGATTAAAAGTTTTAGCATCTCGGAGAAAAACGATGAGTTTGGTTCATAATTTATAAGGTTCATTTTAGATGCGATTTTTGGAATTATTAGCTTTCATCTCGTTCTCTTATTTATTGAACTCCTTCGACTCTAAAAAACTCATCCAATTTTTAATGAACAATTGAATGTTTTTCACATAATGTATTTTATCGTAACAATTTTTACAATTCCTACAATGCACACACAAGTAAAGTTTGTAAATTAAAAAAATGCATATTTATGACATTTCTCTCTTTCTGTCGATATAACTTTTCTATGTATTTTACAATGTTATCCAGAAAGAGTTAAATGCTCCAATCCTGATTTTACTCAATTCTCAATTTATCTGTCAATTAGGACATTTTATGAGAGATAATTTATATATATTATATTTATCAGGATATTTTATGTTGTATATTATATATTACTCCATATATGCACATCACGTGTATTGTTCAAAACAGTTAAAAGGTCATATTGCACTGTTAAATTCATAATGTCAAATTATATCCAATTTAAGTTATTTTTAGTCATTTCTATAGGTCGCTATTGTTCCTACGCACTATATCATTAATTTGATTAAAACAATAGAGTTAAACAATTTAACTCAAGAAACTGCATTGATTCAAATTTGGTTTATTATTTACTAAGTACATTAATATGGACGATGTTTACTTTGAAACTAATCACAAAAATAGATTTACATTTTAACATACGTATGTAGAAGTTAAAAATAAGAAATTGCTATTTAAAATTCAAGAAATTAAGTTGCCATTGCTCCTTTGATATTTAAACAATATACATCTAATAAATGCCTTATATTATGTTTAAAAGTATAAAACGATGTCTTTCCGCCAGTGTTCTATATTTCTGATGATTCATCTTGAAAACTCGCAATCGTGATTTTTCTTCAAGCTTCAATTTGGAGGAAGAAAACCAAAGATCTCGAATGACACCTCCTAATGCGATATTATTATTACTCCGCCGTTTGGGAGTGATATTCGTAAGGCTGAGAAAACTGCCGCACGTCACGCCGGTCGCGCGCGGTCGCGTTCATTCATGATTTCGTGAGGAAACGACGGTGGCGACACGACACGCGCCACCTACACACTCGCCACCGCCGTCTCCACCGCCGCCGCCGCCGCCGCCGCCGCCGCCGCCGCAGCCGCCGCCAGCAACAGCAACAGTATCAGCATCAGCGCTAGCACCATCGCCGCCCGGTGCCACCGTCGCACTCTCCACTTGCATCTAGCCGGCGTAATCACCCCACCGTTTTCCAGAAGCGGATAAACTTCGCGCGACTCGCGAGATGCAAAGTCATAAATGTGTCGAGAAGCTAGCTGATATCAGAATTTTTTCACAATTAATATTTATATATATTATATTTATATATATTATATGTAGAGGAGAAGGTGCAGATATTATGGCATTTACGTTCTATACAATAACTTGGTTAATAATAAATATTTAAATTTGAAATTTAACAATTACATTCGCCAAAGCATTGTTCAATCGATTCTAGAACTCAAAGTTACGAAACATTTATTAGATACTTAACACTACTATTAACTATTAAATATAACTATTTGTAAAAAATAGGGTAATGTGTGAACCTTCCACAAATATAGATTTCAAAAATTGATTTTCTTTAAAAAACGATACTTGTTACAAAATAAAAAACAAGAAAGTAAAATATTGTAGAATGTATGCAAATGTATATGTATATGCACACACTTTTTCCGCATAGAATTATTCAGTACTAAAAATATATAATATAAACTGTAGGTAATATAACAGTAGAGCTACAATCGATTTATGGAATAATTTGATATAAAAATCTCGAAAAAGAGGTCAACAATCAACATGTATAGGAGGCCACATTAGCAAAATGCCATGCCATTATTTAATTTATTCGCATATATACTAAGTAAAATGTTAAATAACAAACAACACACTCAAGTATGCATATATTCGTGTAATAGTACGCTCAAATTTAAAAAGAATGGGAAAGTAGGTATGTGTAATTAAATGTACCTTAATCTATATTAGCCGTAATATCATCTTCTCTTTTATATAGTGGAACTTTTTAAATTTTATATACGTGTACGCATAGATGTTGTTAATTTGCAATGTTTCGTTGTGTTATGCCGATTAAATGAAAATAATTAAGCTGGTGATGCTTGTTTTCCTGCTGGATTGCCAGCTTGATTGGACAGAGCAGTCAGTCAGAGCAGCACCGCAGCCAATACGCTAGCAAAATTCTAATTTAGTTAGCAATTCAGTAGGAAAACAAGCATTATGTGCCGCTGGCTTTAATCTTAATAATGAACAGTATATTGTATTGTTAGATACCAAAGAAATTATAGTAATACAATCTTTTGAGTTAACACAGTTTATTATTTTTAACTTAATTTGAAACAAAATGTATATCATTTCTGTGGCTAGCTTTCAAAGTAAATAATGTTCATATTGATATATGTACTTAGTAAATAATAAACTAAATTCAAGTCAAATACGTTTGCTTGAATTAAATTGTTTGACTCCATTATTTTATTTAAATTAATGTCATATTTTTGCGTAGGAGCAGTGGCAAACTATAGAAGTAATTAAAAAGAATTCAAATTGAATATAATTTGACATAATAAGTTTAATAATGTGTCTCTCTATATTTCGATATCATCTGTTCGGTATCTTTTTTATTAATAATTTGAAAACGGCACTCACACGTCATGACCGAAAAGTTAAATATTATATTATCTAAATAATTTGTTAATTATTTACTATAATTTAATCGCTAGAAATTTTGCGTTTCGTTATCTTATATAAAAGTTTTAAATACATCCGGTCGGAAATCTCGGTACAATATCTCATTCTCTAAAAGAGAAAAACCGTTACTTATTTATTTATTTTAATAGCGAGCTAACAAAGAAACTTTGTCATAGGAACCGGCGAGTCGGGCAAGTCCACCTTCATTAAGCAGATGAGGATTATCCATGGCTCCGGCTACTCGGACGAGGATAAGAGAGGATTTATCAAACTTGTGTACCAAAACATTTTTATGGCGATGCAGTCCATGATCCGGGCGATGGACCTCCTGAAGATCCAGTATGGCGATTCCTCGAATATAGTGCGTATCATTCACATTTTATCGATTGCTCATAATTAATAGGTCTATGCAAAGAAAAATCTTTGAATTTTATAGCAATAAATAAATATCGCAAACTACATTACATGTATCTTTGAATTTTATAGCAATAAATAAATATCGCAAACTACATCACATGTATATTTTAAAACAAAATGAAAAAATTATAAGAGATTACAGTTTTTTTCTGTTATATTTAAAATAATACAAAAAGTTTGACGATTTAGAATCTGGTTAAAATATTATTTCGGTTAAAAGTAAACGTATTTTAAGATAAAATGAGAAAATTTTCATTTAAACCATAAAATTGTATTATTAAATGTAAATATTGACTTTATTGAACTATTTCATATGTATATAACGTTCATTTTTGTAAAGAAAGTACTATGGCATTAAATTTCTATGGCGACTTTTGGAGCGACACTAGATGTAAATTTATGGTTTTATTGCAGTGTCTTTGAGAAAAATGTTCTCGTTGTATCAACAAAAAGTACAAAAAAATGTATTCTAATTCTATCAATCAGAATTTTGGTTATCATAAACGAATTTCTAATTACATCGTGCTAGATTAGAATAGAAATGTTTAATAAATTTAATTACAAGTATCTGATTTGTACTTTTCTGATCGAATCAGAATTTTTTCCAATTAATGCAATATAATTTTTTTCCAGAACTAATATAATAAATATTACATTTCACATTATAATTTTTGCTTTCTTTAATTAATTTACTGATCTTATCACTTGTTATTTAATTTAACATGGTTCCGAGATATATATCTGATGTATACATCAGATATATCAAACGCTTTAAATTTGCTATTGCGATCATATGCAGGTCAGACTTCGCATTAAAGGGTTAATTAAAACGTCAACTGTGCTGCACATGAGAAGGTTAACGATAATTTCATATCGCATACTTGATATCGGACATGCCGATATGTCAAACCGGAAACTCATAAATTATACATTATAATATCGCTTCGTCATTTCCCTAGGTTCATACGTTTTTTCTTCCTCTTCCTTTCAGGAAAAAGCGGAACTGGTGCGGAGCGTCGACTTTGAAACGGTGACGACGTTCGAGAGCCCGTACGTGGGGGCAATCAAGGACCTGTGGGCGGACGCGGGTATACAGGAGTGCTATGATCGTAGACGGGAATATCAGCTCACGGACTCCGCCAAGTAGTAAGTATTTCGACTGTATTACGCCTTTTTGTCGCGAAACTGATGCTTGTCCACGTGTTTTATCGAGAGATTATCCTCCCCTTCATCCATCTATAACATCCTCAATTTCCTCACCGAAAAAACTTATGTAACAGGACGATTCAACACTAATCTTTCTCTCATTGATTCGTTTTCAACAAATTGAGAATTTTTCTCTTGAAAAAAGCATCAAGACTCTTGACTTCTGCGTTCTTACAAACAAATTTTATCTTATCAATTCGTTTATACAATTCTGACCAAATGAAAGGAGACATTATACAATATTAAATTATTGTTGTATTATGAGGGAGACAACAAATATTTTTTATTAGAACTGTGTACGATACATATGAAAATACTTTGTATCTTCCGCCTCCAGAAAACACACACACACACACACACACACACACACGCGCGCGCGCGCGCGCGCGCAAACATATCCAAACAATTCCTTTCCAAAAGGGCTTCGGTCAGTTTTTAATAAAGACTGCCTTTTAACATATAATATATGTAGAAATATATTTTCTCTCTGAAGAAAAAGAGAATGATATTTGAGGTCTTTCAATAAGCTCTTCATTTTCAAAGATTTTACCGAGATTTGTCTCTGAATCTTGTTTAAACATGTGTCTATCTTATTCTTCTTGCGTTTGCGTTTCGAAGCAATGCTTCTGATATTCACGCGCGCACCGGACACGATTTAATTCTCTCACGGTGTCTTTACTTCCTTCCTCTCCTCTTTTCCTCTTTCCTATACATCGCGTATTGAGAACACGATGTTTCAGTTACCTAATGGAGATAGATCGAGTCGCGGCACCAAACTACCTCCCCACAGAACAGGACATTCTTCGTGTGAGAGTGCCCACCACCGGTATAATTGAATATCCCTTTGACTTGGAAGAGATCCGATTTAGGTATGTGGTCGACCGATGAAGATGATGAAAGAAGGAGAGAGCTGCCTGTGCCTGCAAAACCACCTGCATCGGACCGTTTCTGCATTATTTTTGTCTTCTATAACTTATTCGTTGCACCTAGGATTCGTTGTTCAATTAAGTGTTCACCTATTCCCCGTTCACCTATTCCACGCAATGCTATTTAAACCTGTGACTTTCTTCTGTCAAATATAAACAAAACTGACGACAGGATTTTTTAATTCGCTAAAAACTGTAGTCGCGTTCATTACCGTATTAGATCGAATTGACTTAATTGAATTGTATAGATGAAAATGAAAAATTTTTTCTGCTTCATAAAGATCTAAAACAGATCTATAGCAGACTACAGTTTCTTTTCTTTGATATCTAATGTTGATAAAAATTACAACGTGCGTAATTACTTTATATATATGTGATATTTAATTTAATTTTATCTTTTATTTGAAATCTATATATATATATTAGGTGTAGTAAAAAGAAATCCATTATTTTTCTATTCAATTTCATGCAAAAATAATAGATTTCTTTTTACTACACCTAATATATATATATATATATATATAATAATATGAATATAATTAATTTTACTATTTCATTTCATTTCATTTATTTGTACATCAATTATAAAATAAAATAAACAAAACAATAGATTTAAGCGAGAAAAGTTAGGTGTAGGAGTACTATTTGGTGTACTAATCTTCTATTTTAAAGAAATCTGCATGATTTCATGTACAAACTTCGTATCTTGAAAACAAAAGTATATCATAAAACATAAAGTAAGTCTCAAAACATGCCATCGACGTTAAAAAATTCTTTCAGGCTAAACCAATGGACAAGCATGTATGAGAACTGTTTTATATGACATTTTCTTGTTTTATGATTATTTATATTTAAATATATATATTTTTTAAATGTACCACGCATGGCATGCACTTCCAGACAGCAGCTTTTTGTTTCGTTTTGCAGTTATCTTAGTGACCTAGAGCGTATTGAAAAGCCTGATTTCCTTCCGACCGAGCAAGACATCCTCCGGGCACGAGCTCCCACCACCGGAATTATAGAATATCCATTTGATCTGGACTCCATCATATTTAGGTACTAATAGTCTTTCAATCCGATTCTCAATGCCTTCGATCGTGCACTCGAGTTTTTCGCAAGATATCTTTATACATAGAAAGCAATGGATCACTTAAATTATTTCTTTTTCTTATTGAAATGAGTTTGAATTAATTTTTTTGATGAATTTAAAGTAGATCGTTTTCTTCGTACGAATATCGTAGCTTTAATTATTCCTAAATTACGATCGCTTAGAATAGAAAATCTAGATTAATAGAAAATAGATAGTAGAGAAATACATTTTAAGGAATTTAATTTCTGAAAATATAAAAGTATATGTATAATTTATTTATATGTCGATCGCTTTAGTAGAACTTTAATTTGACTGTTAATAAAATTATTAAAAGTATTTAATGTTATTTGCTACAAAAATTGGAATATAATTTAATTTATTTAATAATTTATTTATTTAAATAATTTTATGATATATCCTTTGTTTCATTTTTCCGAGAAAGGAGAAGGATGAACAGGAGTTTTTTTTGTATACATATATACATATATAATTATATACAATATATATGTATATAATTTTATAATTATTTTGAAGAAGCTTTGACGTTTGCAAGCCTTTTTATGTGTTTTACATTTTTATTAAGTTGTTCAATTAAATATACATAAGCGAATGAACAGCAAATGCAACAATAAATTTATTTAAAACTTTCTTTAACGTACTGTATCTTATGAGCGGATTAAATTAAACGTTAACGAATATGCTGTTACACATTTATCGTGGCGTAAATAATTTTTTATACAGCATATTTTCAACAGCTTAAATTTACATTCGCTGTTCGTTCACTATCTATTTGTTCAGTGTACAGTTACAATAATGCTACTGCATGCGGTGAACTTTATATTAATATCACTTATAATTATGTAGTTGCGATTGAGAATAATAGATGTAGTCATTTATGAATGTATTAGAATAATTAGATGTTTTACGGATTTTATATAGTAAATCAAAATGAATTAGGTAAAAAACTACTTATTTATTTTATATATATATATTATATATTATAGATCATTAATAAAATTGAGAATTTTTAAATTTTTTAAAAATTTGTAATTATAATTTATATATACATATAATATTCTATTTTTTAAATTTAATATAATTTATAATTAATTTAAATTTATATTTTGATTTTAAATCTTTAAGCAGAGAATCTTTCTTAAAAATAAATGTCAATTTTTTATCGTATATATGATAAATGAAAAAAATTTTATCTATTTTATTTGCATTTTTATTGCAAACAAATTCCTACAAGATCCTGAAAATATACAATATAAAAGATGAAGAGCACAGCAATAAACGCATAGGACACATTGCATTTGATTCGCTGAGTTTGTTGAGATTTAAGATTTTATTCGTCTTATAATCCGATTCGTTCTATGTATTTTTTAAGATTGAAAAGCGTGTAGAGATCATATTCGATAGATTATATTTTTTAGTAGTTAGGAAATTTATGTAGCTGAATCTTCATATTCTTTTCCTCTTGTGCTGTCTTCGAAAATATTTAAAAATAATCTTTTTAATATATGTACACTGAAAGTAAAGATTGGTTGCTGTAATTTAGATAATAAAATATGGCATAGCATTTTTAATCGGCTGCAGCAACCAGTTTATGGTTGTAGCAGCAAATTTTTAGTTGCGTTAGCCTATCAATATATGATTTCGATAGGCAACTAAAAATTTGTTGCTACAACCAAAAATTGGTTGCTGCAGCCGATTAAAAATGCTATGCCATATTTTATTATCTAAATTGTTGCAGCCAATCTTTTTTTTCATGTATGTAATAATCTTTTAAAATACATTTATTCTTTTAAAATACATTCCATACATTTCTATATTAATTGTTATTAATCTTCTAAATAAAAAAATATGAAGATTTCGACTATATTTCGTTTGCACACTAGTGACAGCTCAATTTAATAGAATGTTATTTGCAGGATGGTAGACGTCGGTGGACAGAGGTCGGAAAGAAGAAAGTGGATCCATTGTTTTGAAAACGTCACTTCAATTATATTTTTAGTAGCTCTAAGTGAATATGATCAAATTCTATTTGAATCGGAAAACGAGGTAATTATAATATTTTTTATAAAATATATAAAAATTATCAATAAATTGATAAATTTGAATGATATTACAACTCATTTGTATGATTCTTTTTACCTTTTAGAATCGAATGGAAGAAAGTAAAGCATTGTTCAAAACGATTATAACATATCCCTGGTTTCAACACTCCTCTGTTATCCTGTTTCTCAACAAGAAAGATCTGTTAGAAGAAAAGATTATGTATTCTCATCTTGTCGATTATTTTCCGGAATATGATGGTAAGTTGTAATATCTTTTTTTTTATAAATACCACGGATTATCATTAATCATTCGGCATAAAATGCTAACTACTTTGTTGTTAATTTAGTCAGACAACATCTTATCTCATATTTGGAAATAAAAATAAACTCTGAACGCAAGATGTTTATTAAAAAATAAAGATATATTTGAAGCTATATTGTTTTAATACCCTCAAAGAAATTAAAACAACGTATTAATCGATATTTATTAAATTATTAATTTATCTCAAGACACACAGGCTGAATAAAATGTGATAAAATTATTTATCTCGATATTCATAAATAAATAAGTTCTATGGTATAGGCCCGAAACAACAAGATGTACCAGCCAGGGAGTTCATCTTAAAGGTGTATCTCAATTGTAATCCCGATCCTGACCGAATGTGCTACTCTCACTTTACGTGCGCCACAGGTCTGTCCGAGTACTGAGTGTATCCTGAACAGAAAACGTAGATTCCCTAGTTATTTGTCGAACGATTTAATAATATGATATTTCTTGCGGTTTTCATGCTCTTTTTTTGTAACTTTGCCACTCCGGTGTTTCTGAATTCGCGTTTATTATTAGTGGTAATCTATTTGCAAGGCTATTTTAATCATACCAAACCTATATCCATACTTCTGCGTATAATTTATGATAATCAGTAGTACGTATTTTTGATACAAAATTAACTTGTATGTAGATTGAAGCTAGTTAATCTAATAGCAATAATCAGAACACTCGTCACATCCTGTGTTGTAATTTATAATTTTGTTATGTCATTAATTATTGAACGCAATTTAATGCAAATTATGTTAGCATACTGAAATTTTAAATATTTATTCAGCAAAAGTTACATTAAACTGAAATTTTTCGACAATAATAAACGATTTATGAAATTTTATTCGTGATAAAGGATTTTTAGATTTTATTACAAACTACAACGTGTAAGCAACTGTTTCGAATTTGCAAAATTATACTCAATGTTCTTATATAAGCTCTCTAGCTTGTTAATGAGGCTTTCGAAAGGCTTCTTTGATGTTCACTACGATTAATTTAATAAGCTGTCCTTGGAGAGTGTATATTGGATTTGAGTGAAGTACAACATTATTACATTAAATTAGATCGATATCCGTCTGCGTTTCGCATTATATTGTGCGTATAAGTAAAATCGATGTTGAGCGATGATATTTTCTGGATGTAGATTCATTCCTGTCTTGTAAAACACTTAGAAATCCCGTAACACGGAAGATTTGGTCAAATTCTAGCTTACATTATGTCGTATTTATACTTGGAAAAAATCTCAACGATACATATCAATAATCCTCTCGTCGTTAAACGATCGCTAAAAAAAATATTGACTACGCAGTACATAATCGCATTGTAGATAAACAGAAGTAATGCCATGCCCCTCCCTCGCTTGTGTACTTCGCAGGTCGACAGAGAGACGCTCTCGCAGCTAGAGAATTCATTCTAAGGATGTTCGTTGACTTAAATCCGGACAGCGAGAAGATTATTTATTCCCACTTTACGTGTGCCACAGGTAGGCTAGTTTCTTGATAATTCCCGTGTACAAAAATACCATATTTCTTTCGCTTTATAACAGTTCTTCGATGTGTTGTGCCTTGTACAGAGCTTGTATGTTGCCTGCCTTCCGTATAATCAGGTGTGTAATCAAATGTTATAAATGTATCACGGAAAATCAACCTGCATGTATGAAAGGCATCTTTTTTCAAAGAGAGCGAAAGAATAGCACAAATAATGTATTAGTCTTTAACGTAACAATTCTAATCTTTCAAATTTACTTGGTTTAATTTACACTTAACATAAATATTATTTATATAGTATATATAATTTTATAGGTACGAGTATTATATATTTGTATATTTCTCAGTTTCTGATTTACTGAATTATTAGAAATATTAGAAGAAAATAGTAAAATAATGTAAATATCGCTAAATACGGTGTCGGGTTGATTTTTCAAAGGTATAACGGTGCTGACTAATTTCAATGATGCCTGATTTATATTTTGCATGCTGCGTTCATGGAATTAACCATCAGATACGGAAAACATCAAGCTTGTATTCTGCGCTGTTAAGGATACGATCATGCAAACCGCGCTTAAGGAGTTTAATCTTGCTTAACGCAACTGTAGATATTATTAATTAGCAGATTCTTGACGATATTATTTAAAATATTTAGACGCTGAGAATGACGTAGAACGTATTGTATATACAATAGATTTATAACAAAACTTAGTATTTCCAACCAACGAATATTATAGAAGTGGTCAAATAGTAAAGCGATTGCTTAACAGATGTTATTACATATTTGTCAAATATTTGTCAAATGTGTTGCTTTTTAACATTTATTCCGGAACTTAAATCTGTGTCATTCTAGGCGATTAGCGAATCGTCGACTGCGAATAATTTTATTTTTGAAAATAACTGCCAGCTTTACTGTTGACAACGGTAAAGTTGACAATAATATATGTTAAATAAAAAATATATTATTAAAGCTCTGTAACCCCTAAATAAAAGAAATATAACAATTGAAGTTTACTAATAATTGTTAAAATTAATCTATTTTTTTGCAACATATTGCATTACTGATATACCTTTTTAATAAAGGTTTCTTTTAATATTTTTATTTTGTGTGTCTGTTACACACTCATAGAGCCTGACAAGAATAGAAATTTCATTATTTATAATTAAAATTATATTTGTTTACAAATGCTTATATGAAGATATACAATATTTGTATGATGATTGTGTAAAATTATTGTATGTATATATATATATATATATATATATATATATATATATATATACACACACACACA
>Ga0157364_1003508_pt1 | contig 15217 bp, 7 predicted proteins | sample AttsexASBM2_FD_111476 | JGI IMG/M metagenome (GOLD analysis project Ga0157364, IMG submission 111476) | Fungus gardens microbial communities from leaf cutter ant in Ribeirão Preto, State of São Paulo, Brazil - Atta sexdens ASBM2 | ecosystem: Host-associated > Fungi > Mycelium > Unclassified ...
ACCACCACCACCACCACTACCACTACCACCACCACCACCACCACCACCACCACCATCACCATCATCACTACCATCATCATCATTATTATCACCACTACCATCATCACTACCACCACCACTATTATCATCATAGTCGTCAGTATCACCGTCGCCGTCGTCATCATCGCCACCGCCACCGCCGTCGCCAATAAAATAATCTATGGGATTTGTGTGTCATCTGTTTGATCTGTTTCGGATTTTGGTTTTGATCTTACACACAAGTGCCTGCACAAAACTAAATTTAAATTTATCGTTTAAAGTAATGCACATTGGCTGTACAAGATAAAACAAACATTTCTTTCGTAACCAATTTTTCTTCACGCGCTGCACTCGCATATCACTCAGTGTAATTACGTGCAACGGCGTGATTATAACCGCGAGTGCAACCATTGCCGCTGCCGCCGCCGCCGCCACCATCACCGTTACCACCGCCTCGTCGCCGCCGTCGCTGCTGCCATCGCTGTCGCTGTCGCCGCCGCCGCAGCAGCAGCCGCCGTTGCTGCCGCTGTTGCCGCCGCCGTCGCTGCTACCGCTGCCGTCGCCGCCGTTGCCATCGCCGTCATCAACCTGAAGTACGGAACACACTTCGCGAAGAAACTGTGACGTGCCAATTATGAGTTTTACGACATTCAGTGGGAGATCCTGACTGTTTTCCTGTGTTGCCGTTGCAACTAATATTTCTTCATCCAAAGCAATAAATTTGCTAAATTGATACCGGTGTGAGGAGCACGAATTTGATACAGGTACACACGCATATCTTTTATTATGAGTATATCCCTCTATTTCTCTGTTCCTTTCGTTTTGTCTTCGTCTTTCTTTTGGCAATACAAAGACCGCCGTTTTCCGTATGAGATAATTGGACAAATCGCACTAACGCACAAGTGTTGCCAGGTCTGTTCGAGTTATCCTCACATATTGCGATTTTCTGAATATTTTAGCCATAATTTGGATATTTCTTTGTACTTTCCTCAAAAAAGTTTTCCAAAATGTTTTCTAAACTTTTTATATCCTCAAAAAAATCTCTTGGTAGAAAGAAAAAACTTCCAAATTTTGAGAAAAATGCCCAATCTGGCAACAATTTAAAAAAAAATTACACACAAATGCATTTTTTTTCTTATGTAATAATTCAAAGCGAACAAAGTTAGGGTACAGACACAATAGAGAAATAAAGAATTTCAACTTATCAAAAATCAGAGACATCAGAATATACAGTTTCTGATAAGTTGAAATCGCTATTGCTCCTATACCCTTATATACGTGGCATAGTAATAAATAAATTAACATGTTTGGAAGAATTTTTCTTTGTCTTCTACAATCACGTATATTTCTTTTCCTTTTTTTTTTCTTACTGAATTAAACTACTGAACTACTGAATTTTAATTTCGTTTCTAAACGGCGAAATAGAAAATATATAATGGTGTCTTTTCATGCTGACGCTCATTTTCATTGTCAAAATAAGTCATGATAAAAATTGACGAATATCAATTTATTATACGTGATTTATTTTGACGAAAAAAATAATCGAGTGTTAGCATAAGAAAATACTTTAACGCTCGATGATTTTGAATTGTATATTCGATATTATTCAGATGCACCGCGTGAGCAAGATTTTCGTGCGACCGTTATGGCTTCTCTTCACAGCTCATATAAAGCGTTTGGCGAGTTCGCGCCGATCACATTACGACAATGAAAGAAGCACGCTGTACGGGATAAAAATCGTACTTAAAACGAATTTTGTCTTCATGAAAGGAAATACGCGACAAAATCACATTCTTTTCGCGAATTTCACACGTTTATAAATACATTCGTAAATTATAATAGTGTGCTCGCGCGGAATGTAAAAGCGCGCGAAAGCGATAGCAAGTGCGTAGCGATTCACCGTGTTGGCAGATAAATGCGTTCATCACAGAATCGCAATTGTATATCATGAGATGAAAATTATAAAAGTGAACAAAGGTGTTGACTCCAATGAAATTACAAATTCTAATAAATTTGTTTATTTTTATAATTTTCATCAAGTGTGTGATATATAATCGAATACCTATATCTTAGAGCCGTAGCACACAAAAAAGTTTAAATAATAAAATGTAAACAGTAAGCGAATTGGCCAATTATAGTAGATAGATGAGATTACATTTTTGTGCGTTTTTGTCGTACAACAAATTTTTTAAGCCTGTTAATTGACTACAAGACAGAATTTCTCAGATCTCTCTGTCCTGCAACCAATCAACACCAATAAAGTTTGTGCGTTGCTTACGTCTACAACTTAAGGGCCACAAAAATCTTAAGGCAATAAAATGTAAGTAGTAAGGAAATTAATATGTTAGATTGACTACTGCTTATGGTTTTACGGACTCTTGTGATTGGTTAATTCGCTTACTGCTTATATTTTACTGTTTAAGTCTTTTTGTGTGCCATGGCCATAAATTTAAGTAAGTGTTACGACAATTCTTGTGCTCAGATTCTTAAGCACATACAAAAATATATACGACAATTAGCAATAATCGAATCAGCCAATATCATAGTAAAGGTTATTGCTTTACTATGATTAATCGATTCGCTTACTGCTTATATTTTACTACCTTGTATTTTTTTTATGTGTTTTCTGCTTCCGCGCACACTTTCCGTAACCGTAATAGGTTTTCGACAATAAGCTATTACTTAATAACAAATTTGGTTGGATGCATTAGTGCGCATTTCAAAGCCATTGTATACTGATTTAATATGAATGTAAAAGAAACATATTTCGAATTATAAAATAGGTATTTTACTTAAGGGGATCCTAAAGTCTGTATTATCGACTAAGCGCAATTTTTATATAATAATTATTTTTTTCTTTTATAAATAATTTAAAAATTTTTTCCAGAATTAAAAAACTTTTTCCAGAATTAAAATATATACGCACAATACATGTATCTGTGAGATTTTATACCAAAAACGAAAAAAAAAATTGTTTAAATTGAGAACTTCTTTACCATTTCTTATTTCAATAAGATATCTGTCAATATCGTAACATTTGCTTTATATAAAAACTTCGCAACCTATACTTACGAAATTATGATCCAAAACTAGTAATTTACAATGAACAATGTGGAGTTCTTAGAATTAGACTTAGGCCAGTATTCATAGTTAATTTTTATATTGAAAACCGACTTAAGTTCTATCTTGATGTCACGAACCAATCAGAGGGCCGCATTAATCTTAAGACATTACTTAAGACGGTCCTGAAATAATTGACTATGAATACCGGAATTTAGATGTCTAATTAGAACATTATTGTTTTATAAATATTTATTTCGTGGACAAATAGAACGGACTAAATTGAGTCGAAAAGTCCTCATTTTACAATTTTCGCAATAGTTAACAAAATATTAATTACTAAAAATTGCCGAAAATTGGTCTTCAATAATTTTTTTACTCAAATACTATTAACTTTACCTGCCCATGAAATATTTGGCGATTATTTTGGAACATCCTGTATATGTATGCGTGAGATCTTAGTGTAGTAGTATATAAAGATGTGTTGAAAACAGCAATCTCGTCGGGCTTCACTTTAGGATCCCTTTAACAGTACAATAATATCCTCTACAGCATGAAATATAACAGCAACATTGCAGCAATATTACTTTGAAAGATTGCAATATTTCAAAACATTACTGCATTATTGTAGCAATATTCTTATGTCCGTTAAAATAAAATATTTTTGCAATATTTAAAGAAATATTGCAGATATATTGCTGCAACGTTATACAATATTTTAATAATTAATCTAGTTTTATTAATTGCTAAAATATTATAGCTTAGCATCACACAACCCAAGAAACACACGATAAAGTTATAATCAAAAAACATTCAGGAGCCTAGAAAGAACATCTGAAAAAGTGCATACGTCTTCTTATAGACCTTAGATATTTTCTTATGCCAAGTGCGTCCGTCTCGTATTGGATCGCATGATCGTTTATATATTGAATTATAATATTAACAATATATAGCAATATTTCCTACAAAATATTAAAATTACAATATTTCATAATATTGTCACAATATTTTCCAATGAAATAAAATATGAAAATTTCAATGTTACAGCAATATTGCTGCAATATTTCGTGCTGTAGGGAATGTATTGTAGGTTTCACGGTTTAATCTGTTTTTATATTTATATTAAACACACATCTCTTTATGTCAATTTATGTATGACTGCTTTAATATGCAGTGTGTCCAACTGAATTCGCTATAAGTTTTAAATCTTATAAAAAAATTGATCAATCACAATCGAATTCTATTCTTTTTCGACTGTAATTGGTCAATTTCTTACTGTTACAGTCTCATCATTATTGCTAATGCCATTCGATGCTTTTCAATTGCAATATCTCTAGACACTTTCGTGCATACGACGACACAAGTTGCGTTCCAATTGTCCGTTATTGTCGACACAACACATCTATACTCAGCCGGGGGTTACTAGTCGACTGGGTAAGCTTGTGTTTTCTAATAACAATTACATGTTATTAACACAATAAATGTAATAATCTTGAAGCCGTAAGGTACTGATACCAATTATAGTTGATTTTTTTTTTCACATTTGATATGATTGACTACGATTACACGACTCAATTTACGCTGAAGTTATAATATCGATGTTAAGAAACTGGTCAATCAACTATTTTTCTGGAGAATGAAATGACTGTGATTCAGTTTCATACATACTGAAAAAAAAATTTGATTAGATTATTTGGAAATATGATAGATTCAACCAGTATGTTTGTTCAAAAACGGACGAATTAGAATTCTTGAATTCTAGAATTCTCTCTCTAAAAATTACCGGATGAATTTGATGAATTCCTTTTTAAATTTACTAGAATTTCTTGTTGATAGAATAAATAGTTCCCGTTAATTTTATCAAAATTTCTTGTTGATCACATAATACTTACAAAGCAATATAATCACAGAAATCCAAATTAATTAACTATATTACTAATTTTCAAAAATTTCTATATACTTCTCAAAATTCTATTGGCGGAGAAGTGATATTTTTTCGTCAGCCATGCTACATAACTTCGTTCCACTTTTTTTTAAAATCCCTTTCAAATTTCTGACCTGGGTACCTATCATGGAACATATCAGAATGAATTTCGATCGAAATTATTCCGTTTTCCCTAGAAAATGCACTGAAATCTAGGAAATAATTGAGTGGATTCCGATCAGAATCCACTCCGACTTTTTCCGTAATAAGTGCCCTGTTCAGACAAGTCATAGACGACTTATAATTAAGCTGGCGGCATGATGTTTTCCTGTTGGACTATTAGTTAAATTAGAATTTTGCTACTGTATTGGCTGCCACCATCGCAGCCAATATAATAGCAAGATCCTAATCCAGTTAGCAATCCAACAGGGAAACTTATCATGTGGCTGGCTTTAGTTCGTCCAGTTAAACTTGCAATTATTAACATGGTATCCTTAATCGGTTAAATAACATAATGGAACTGGCCAATAACAGTCGTTCCATTCTTCCGAAGAATAGCTATGATTGACCAATTTCATAACTAAATATACGGAAAGAATTTTCTTTTAAAATTTATCCTGAAAATATGGTAGTTGTGATACAATACAATATTTTAAAAATATTTACTATGCATTTTAATAAAATTGATCAAATTTATTTTATACTTTATTAGTTTTATTAATGAATGAGAGAGATTTACAATTCTTCGAAATACAATGTTGTGCCTGTCATATTTTCAAAGTAAATTCTAAGAAAAAATTGTCTCCACGGATGTTAAACTCGATTAAGATTCTGCGCACAATAGAAGGAATAAGGAATTAGGAACAAATAATAAACGATTTTAATCTATCAGATTATATGAATTCTAATGGATTGAAATTGTTCTTTATTCTTAATTCCTTATTCCTTCTATTGTGCGGGGCTAGCATGCTGTGTAACAGAGGTCATTGTTTCACTACAAGATTTTATTTCAGTCATTGACGAGAGATACTATTAAAGACCCTGGGCATTATCAATGGGGGCCCGAGGATAATTGAAAAATGATGACATTATCGACAATTCATAAAAATTTATGATTATTAACATAAACATTTCGATAATTTATTATTGAATTCGTAATTTTTTTATTATATAAATGCTGTATAAATACGCATAGTTTTAATGCTATAATATCCTTTTTTTTCTGCAGTTATCATCACTACGAGTTGATAATCAAACTCGGATCATAACATTAAAATCATAGTTTTAAATAAAAATTGAGTTTTAAACATATGTACATGTCTATGAAATTAATAAATCATGAAATTAACATATAATCAGTTTTTTACTCTTAATCACTTAAATTTTAACAATCACACGAACTTCCATAAGCGCCCGACCATCTTTAATAGTATCTCATCGGTAGCAATATTCACTCGACTTGTGCTAACTTAGCGCATAAATAGATATATGAGTGATTTAAAACGAAAACATTATATAAAAATATAAATTATATAGAATAAAATACATTAGAAGATAATAATTGTAGACCCGTATTCAGAATGCGTTTTTATCTCTGAAATTTTAGAATATGCGTAACGTAAAGTATAGTATGTTTACAGCTCGTATTCAGAACGCGCTAATATTGTTGTAAGCGCGTTCTGAATACAGGCCGTAATACATTGATGATTGAATAAAAGTTATGTCAGCTATATAAGGCTAAAAAGAAAGTGAATTTAACTTTTGAATGTAATATTATATTATGTGCATGCGCATAAAAAGAGAAAGATATATCTATCAAACATCATGCTATCTGATCCACGTTTTCCATACTCAATGCATTAACACAGCAGTTGCACGTTCCAATTGTGTCGGGTACTTTCCATTTGATGATTGAACGATACTTATATCGACTTGTATCGACTTGTCAAATGGAAAGCATCCATTATAGTTCAGGTGGTTTAATTAGAGCACTATAATATAAGTATTCGCTTCTTCCATTTTTAGTCTTTTCTCCACTTTTCGTTCTCTCTTCAACCTTCTCTCTTCTCTCTTCAATCTTCTTAATTTAGCGACAGAGAAGAAGAGAGGGCAAAAGATTGAGGAAAGGAGCAAAAGAGTGAGAAAAGAACTAAAAATGGCGGATGCAAATACTCCTTATAGTGCCTTAGTTTAGTTATGTTAGGTTGGATACATATGCATTATCTGACCGTGATTGATGTATATTATAGGGACTTTTTCACCAATTTCGGTTAAGTTAACCGACGGTTATATGGGGCTCATTTAGGCCCAGGGATCAGTTCACAACTGATTATTGCTCAATATAATACTCATTATTACTTAAAATAAATTAAACCTCGATTAAAAGTTAACCATGAGTTGTGAAAGTGGGTCTAATATCCATTTCCACCAATGTAGATTTAACTTTAATCTCGGTTCAATTTATTCTTCGTTTTTTTTTTAATCTTTAGAATTAGAAAAAGATGAAGAGTAAGTTGAATCGAGATTAAAGTTAGTCTACATTGCTGGAAACAAGCATAAATGAGTCTCATGTGAGACTCTGAGGCTTCGAAACTCCTTAACCGAGGTTGATGAAAGAGATCTATAGCCCATATAGTACTAGACGCAGCATAGCATCGAAATTTTGACAGACCTAGAAAAAGATAGTAAACGATGTTTGTATAGTAGCGACCAATAGGACAATAGTAGAAAGAAAGTTCCATCAATAGGACAATAGTAGAAAGAGAGTTCTATGCCCAAACATTTACCTTACTCTTTTTGAGTCCGTCAAGACTCATATATTCCTGTATTGCTAACGCAGTCTCTTTTTGGAAGTGGGAGGTGTGCGAAGACAGAGAGATAGAAAATAATCGGACTTTTCATTTCCATACACACGGATAAGGTTTGTTAGGAATGTGCGCATGCGTATTGAAGATTTCAAGTTCACATTATCTAAAGGCTATTACATGTAAGCATCCAGCGTTGAGCATCTGCATCCGCAGAAGTTTGAATCTCTAGACTCCTGCGCAATAATCTTTTGCACAGCTTTTTGATGCAAAATGGTAAATTATAAGAGGTTATGTTTTGATATACATTCCTATCCTAATGCTGAAAATTTATATTTATTTACATTATTTAGTGTAAACTATAAAATTCAACTATTAATGTATCTCATGTGCATTAAATTCAATTTCAGTAAAATTATTAAACATATTACTGCTCATGCTCTGATGCTCGACACTTGACGCTGCCATGTAAAAGCATCTTAAGCGAGAGGATATTGTCTGCACCGTAATGTTTTCATCAACTCTTAAATGGCATTCAGGGCCAGTAAACTTTCATTGTATTTTCTTTACCTGTGTTTTCAACGCCTCTACAAAGCGTTTATGACACATCGAACTAAAAATCAATATGGCTGCGACCATTTTATGGCGTTAGCAATATAGGAGTATTACATATATAGTCAAGACGAAAAATCAAAGACATTTCACCGTATACTCTGTTCAGTGCTATATATCGATGATTACAGTCCACAGAGTAAAAAGGAGACCAAGCTCAAGCGGCCGGTCATGAAAAAATTAGATTTGATCTCTGGCGGAAAAGCTCTGTACGGAAGAATAGAGTTCCTCTAGTAAGAGTTAAAACAGAGAGCGGAAGGACGCCATTGCCGGGTGTCGGATATTATCCGGAAACAGCACAATTTGACAATTGATAGTCCGATTTCGCATTTGCGCCTTCTACATGAAAGTTGCTCACACCAATTCACAGATTCACTAACACATCGAAAGTATTTGCAAAGGTGGCGTTTAAAGAGAAGACTTGAAATTTGAACAATCAGGAATGTGTCCTTCATGATTTGACTCTTATAGAGGGACTCTACGGAAGAACAAAATCGAGTGCTCCTGTCGGAGTCAACTTAAAGGATTTGATAAATATTTTTCCTGTCATTTTCCTGTAATTCTGTAAATTTATGTATGTTTATGCGTAGAATATATTCTAAGAAGGAAAATTCGCTCAAGCCCCGTTTTATTTTTTTTAATTTCAAAGTTTTTTGATAAGTTGAAAAACGATAATTTAATGATAATTTATGACTATGTATGAAATGTATATATTTTTCAATAAATATTGATGCATTTACTATTTAATCAAATAAAATGAAATTTTATACAATTTAGAATTTCTGCATTAAAAATAAAACGAGCACGAGCATGGCATGGCATTTATTCTTGAAATCGCATACGAAGAACTAAGGAAATGCTATAATATACGTTACAAATACTACAGTATATTCCTAGTTTTTCGTATGAGACTTTTCAAGAATAAAGATCCTGAGCCTCTATTTTCGAAAAGTATCGCATACGAAAAATTAGAGTACAGTTTTCACAATTCATAGTTAACTCTTAATTGAGGTTCAACTTATTCCTCATCTCTTTCTTATGCTAGAATTGGAAAGAAATGAGTAGAATTGGAAAAAAATAAGTTGAACCTCGGTTAAGAGTTAACCATGAGTTGTAAAATCAGATCTAAGTAAAAAATCCGAAAATATTAAATAAACCTCAAAATATTATAAAATTTATTTATAAAAAGATCATAATTCTTATGTATGTGTTGATATTTTCAATCTACATCCAAAAGGTGTGATTTTTAAATTAATCTGATCGCAAATACAAATTAACAAATTTTATACCTTTTCCATTATATAGCTTACATTGCATTATTTTTACTTTAATAGTATCAATTTTAATAAGTTCTTAATTTTTTCATTTTTTAATATTTTAATAAAATTCATTTTTAGTAATACAATCGGTTATTATAGCTGGCAGTATTATGAACAGCAAGATATCCAATTTGCAAAGGCAACTGCGCAGTTTGTCATTCATTTACGCAGTACTGTGAGCAAAGCATCCTGAATAGGACCTCCGAGATAGCTGCATAGATGATATACATCCCTGCGTAAACGAACGACAAACTGCGCTGCAGTCGCGCTGCCTTCGCAGGTAGAATAAATGAACGAAATCTGCGGCAGTAACTGCATAAACGAACGTATACGTCCCATGTATTCTGTATACGTTATCATGTAGCATGTATGTACCTAACAGTCATTTCCATTGAGTTGTAATGCGCAAACGTTTCATATAGTATACGTCACGTATATTATAGAAAATTTAGTGAATTTCAGAACGCAGTAGAAAGGCACTTCTGTCGGCAAGTGCACTTTCAACTTTTTCCGCAACGGCACTAAAATCGCATTGTCCTGATTTTTTATGTATTTTCCGAAATCATGTTTCGAGCTCATGTTTTATTCCTGAGTTCGATCTCTTTTTTATTCCGTGTTATGAGCCTAGTTTACACTGAGCACTTGATATGCGTATTAAGTACCATATCCATACCAAATTACTTGTTACGTTTGATATAAATACTGGTGCATTATTTTGATTTGATTATTTTGAATCACGAATATCAGATCAAGTTGGTACGCGTATCAAATGACATCAAAAAATCTCAGCGTACACTCAGAGAAAAGGTTGCTTTGATTTAAAAAAATGTCGATTAAAGAAAAAAATATTTTTGATTTGTGAAAAAATTTCTTTGATTTAAACATTATTTTTTAAAATTAAATAAAATTTATTTTTAAATCAAAGAAATTTTTTTCTTTAATTGATATTTCTTTAAATTAAAGTTTTTTCTCTGGGTGTGTTGTAAACTTGGTTTGTTTTGGATTGTATATTAAAATTCGCCTGTTTTTAAATTCAGAGTTTTTTTTAAAGTTAGAATTTATATAAGTTAGGTTTTATATCTTGAAAAGCAATGAAGACATTATAACTTTACATTTGATACAGGTACTAACTAGTAACTTTCTATTGAATGATTTTAATTTCGGCAATACATTGAAATGTATGATGTATTAAATTAATACAGTGTACATCATAATAATGATTAATTAAATACACATGTTGTGTATATGTTCCAACGTATTGCTGAAATTAAGATCATGCAATAGAAAGTTACTCGTTAGTATCCGTATCAAGTGCACAATGTAAACTAGGTCTTATATCGTGCACTTGATACAGGCTGTGTTCCAAAATTCACTGCCAGCGCTGAAAATCTACAGTCTACATGTACTATACATTTTCAGCACTGACAGTGTGTTTTGGAACACAGCCAGATACTAATTAGTAACTTTCTATTGAATTATTTTAATTTCGGCGATATGTAACATATATATGATATATGTGTTTAAGTAAATAATCATTTTGATGCATATTGTACAGTTTAGAATATCATTCTTTTATCTTATTAAAATTAAAATAAGTTAATAGAAAGTTAAAAATCATAATTTTATTAATATATAAGATATTATAGCTTTACAAGTATGCATACTTACTTATGGAGTATTTATGTAATAAAAAATCATGAATTTAATAATTTTAGCCAAATATTTATGTTAATAAATTTATATCAATTGTCAATAGTGTCAGCGTTCAATTACCTCCGAACCTTTGGTGTTCTTTTTATTGTCAAAATTGCGAAAATTTGCCAAAGGTTGATGGTCTTCAATAGTATGTTGTTCTCAATTCTTTAATAATAATGTTCTCATCAGTGACTAATGACGAATTCAGCATATATTGACTCACATGACCGTGTGGCATTGTGACCCAAAATTCATGATATATATTGCATTAATTTAATACATCGTTAATCTTTAAATACGTTGCCGAAATTTAAATAAGTCAATTGAAAGTTATTACATGTTTGTACATGTATCAAGTGCACGATGTAAATTAGGCCAGTACAACATTTTCAGTATTAAACATTAGACTATTGACCGCAGTATAGACTTTTGCATAACGCATAATGTATAATATAGAGAATCGACTAATCAAAATTCTTCTTTTCCATGGGAAAAAAGGAAAGATTCTGATTGATTGATTCTCTTATGCATTATCCCTTATGTAAAAGTCTGTGCTGTGGCCATAAGAATCGATAGGAGGGACAAGCCCATTTACACTTCAAAACTCATTTACACTTCATTTGTGATGTTACATATTTGCACTCTATCAAACTCTGCCATATATTGTCTCGTAGAAGAAATATTTTGCCATTAAATGTTCTGGCTTATATTTCATGAAGCTATGGAGCCTACTAAAGAATTAAAGAAATTTTGCAGTTTTATTCTTAAAAACATTTTAATGAATAAAATGATATATTCCTTACTTATGCAGATACCTGTCTTTATGCTGATATTTTATTTCCAAGAAGTAATATTACATAATAAAACATTTTTGATTTTTTTTTTTATGAAACTGCGAGGGCGCGTATGTACAGAGCCAGTTTTGCAAATTGATTCTTGAAAATTTTTTATTAATAAAATTATGTACTCCTGAACTGCACTATAGTATACACCGAATGAGATATCAGAACAAATTTTTATTTTACCTTTTTTCCAAAAAAATGTATAAGCCTTCAGGAATTTTTTCTAATATTGCAATTAAAATGCGATTCGTTCAATATTTTAGCCTTAATTTCAGCATAAAGGAATTTATCATCAACTACAGATCTCCATAGTCTCTCCTAGATCTTTAAGATCCTTAAGGCCATCACACAAAACATAAGCGGGGAGCACAGACTCTTACATAACACATAACACATGAGGCGTAAGAAATTGAACCAATCAGAGTTCTTCTATTTCATGGAAAGGAAGAAAATGGAGGATTTCGATTGGTATTTTTTCCATTACGTGTTATGTATTATGTAAAAGTCTGTGCACGCCACTTTAAACTGTATAACCATTGCATATGATCGCTGAATTAATATGACGGAGAGCACAGACTCTTGCATAACGCACAACACATAAGAAAATGAACCAACCAAAGTCCTTTATTTTTTTCCTTTTTATGAAATAAAGGATTCTGATTGGTTAATTTTCTTATGCCTCATGTTTTATGTAAGAGTTTGTATTCCCTGCTTAAGCATCCAACATAAAGAATACGCCATGTTGATTTAAAATGCTCATTGGTCTAAAAGCCTTATGCTATGATTGTGCCACAGTATATACAGTAGCGCAACTTTCTTACTACATTTAAGCGGGGACTCTTGTATAACACATAACACGTAAAGCCGGTTCTATATTAGTTGTAAGCTGATCGCAAGTTTGTTGCGACAGCCAATCTGAAGCTTGCATTTTCAACGTTTCATATTGGCTGTCACAACAAACTTGCGATCAGCTTTCAACTAATGTAGAACCGGCTTAATGCATAAGAAATTTAACTAACATGATTCTTTATTTCATGGAAAAAAACGGAGAATATTGATTGGTACATTTTCTTAGGGCCATTCCACACAAACTTGCATAGCTGCATAAACATATGCGTAAAGAAAATCATCCAATTGTATTTTACGTTTGCCTTTATGACAGAAATGTGATTGGATAATTTTCTTTATATGATTATGGGACTATGCAAGTTTATGTGAAATGGCCTTATGCATTATGCAAGAGTCTATGCTTTACACGGCACGCTTTTATGCCTAATTTACACTGGACGCAGCAAACGTCAAACAGCGGGATAGCAACCAATTAGCAAGGTGATATTATTTACACTGTAAATATCGCCTCACTGATTGGTTGCTGCCCCGCTGCTTGACGCTTGCGTCAGTGTAAATTAGGCATAAAGCGTGCCATGTAAAGCGGGAAATGTGAATTAAGCATTAAGGTATATCCACACAAACTTGCATAGTCACATAAAAGTATGCATAAAGAAAATTATCCAATCGCATTTCTCCAATAAAGACGCACGTAAAATGTGCACTCTTAATCTCATTGTAGGTTTTCGCGCGATTGCAAATATTCCGTTTTATGTAACGTGCGAGTAGCGTGTAGCAAAATTCGTGTTGAGTTCCGTTACATTTTCGATTTTGAGAAACTAATTTCATTGTATTTTTGCAAATCACTATGAATATCCGATTTTTGCGATGATTTCATATGATGATTCGTCGCGTACATACATATATACATACATATATACATATGTGTGCGCGCACGCGCGCGTAAATGAGCGAGCGGGCAAGTTCTCGAATGCGCTCCGCTCCGAATTTTGCGAGCGCGGTACTCCGATTTAATGCGCAGAACAGTCAGCCTTTTTTCCCGTCGAGCAATTTTGCGGGCGCCAATCAGAATTCGCGCGAGCACGGCCGCGGCAAGAAAATGGCTAACGTCGTATCGCTGGGTTCGAGCGTATCTTTGCGCGTCGTTTTGTGAACCCCGTAGTCCGCAATCACGTTGACGTCTGTCGCCATTTCCTCGCGCGGAGGAGCCCGTTCGTTTATTTTGCAAGGTAACGATCGCCGTTCGTTTTACATCATCGACACGTTAATTTTTTAACATTTGAGCCACGGCACCGTTTATCGCTACGTTTCCGCGAGCGCGAGTGAAAAATACCGAGATAAATGCATTGCCAAATGCATATGTCTAGAGTGCATACAAGTGCATCACGGCGACGGCCGCCGCCGCTGTGCGGAGTGCGATTGCATTTCGCCGGCCGGCGAATTAGCGCGTGGTAAAAGTGGAACCGCGAGTCTCGTCGTGAGAATAACGGCGACATTGGAGAGGATAGAAGAATAATATCATCGCGACAATTCTTGCCGCGCGAATCCTTTGCTACAGCGGCGATTGCGCCGCTCCATTCCTCTCCTCTCCTCTCTGCTCCGCTCCGCTCCACGCTACGCTGCGCTGTTGCCGCGCTGTTGCCGTCACCATTGTCGTCTGTGGTCTACGCCAACCGATCGGCGATCGCGTTCAATCGTCCTGCTACCTAATCGTTGGGCTGAACTGCGAGTGTCATCGATAACGTACGGAATTATATTGGGCATCACAAATTTTCCTCCTCGGTTCCTGCTCTTCTCGTTTCTCGTATCAAACGGAAATGTAATGTCTATAATCGGTTGCTTTGATATTTTTAGTTATTTATTTTCAAGTTTGGTGCGCCAGGGAGGTCTGATCACGGACGGTTCTCGCTCAGATTTGTGTACTCCGACGTGTGTGTGTGTGTGTGTGTGTGTGTGTGTGTGTGTGTGTGTGGTGTGTGTGTGTGGTGTGTGTGTGTGGTGTGTGTGTGTGTGTGTGTGTGTGTATTTTTTATATGCTCGCGCGCGCGTGAGAGAGAGCGAGAGATCTTCTTCTAGTTTTCTTTCACACATTTC
>Ga0157364_1003509_pt1 | contig 15213 bp, 8 predicted proteins | sample AttsexASBM2_FD_111476 | JGI IMG/M metagenome (GOLD analysis project Ga0157364, IMG submission 111476) | Fungus gardens microbial communities from leaf cutter ant in Ribeirão Preto, State of São Paulo, Brazil - Atta sexdens ASBM2 | ecosystem: Host-associated > Fungi > Mycelium > Unclassified ...
GAAATCTAACGAGTATTCTAAATTAAAATATGTCCTTTATTATTATTTTCTAAAGATATAATACTTCTAAAGATTAATTCATAAAAAGATGCATTTTTCACATTTTCAATCATCTATAACAATGCAAGAATTTTTTTTATATTTCAATGTTCGACATAAAAAAAAAACCACGTAAAAAAGATTATTTGCGGTGTTTTTAACATCATACTTCCTATACTTCTCTAAAAATCATGAAGATACTTACAGCTATGTACTCTCAGCTATAAAGGATAAGTAAGGCGGATGGTTGCAATCACGAAGCAAATTGTCCTCCTTTCGCATGGCCACCGATCGTTCCGATTTCACCCTCCAGTGAGGTGACGAGAATTTTTCGCTATAGAAAGGGTTGGAAGTCTGCGAGAGCTGTCGAGCGATAGACAACGAAGAGCGGCGTTGGAGGGAGCAACCATTGATGGCCGTTCCTTTTTGTCGTCGTGGAAAAACGCCACCGTTAAACTTTTTCCAATGCGCTAGAGGATAAGTAAAATATCGAGTAAATGCGCCCGCTGTAGCGAGTGCCCATTAATTCGACGGAGATGCGAGAAGATGGGTAAAGCTTAACTCCACGACTCCCTTTTACCCTACAAAGTTCATGTACATATTTATCGGCATTGGTGCGTCTTTATCCCCAGTTGAGAAATCCTCGAGTTTTCATTTGCTTCTTTTGTATCTTTGCTGATTGCAAAGATACAAAAATAAAAGCGATGATTGCAGATGCAACAAAAACTGCAAGTTTTACCTCGTCCTCTCAGTATGAATTTCATTATTTCTTAATTTCATGAAAGTGTTAATTTTTGAAAGACTTTGAAAGAGGTTTGTTGTGATTGTGTTACTCTAGAAAGTAGGATGCTCAGCGCATTGAAAGTTGGAAATATCAGTGCATCTAATTTTAATCTTTTGCAATCATACTTTTACTTCTTCCGTTCAGCTCAAGTTTTTTTTTACTGTTCTAGGCTATTAAAAAATGTGGAAAAATTCAAGGATATTTTTCAGTACCTCTATTACATTACCAAATAGATTTTTTAAGAAGATATTTTAGGAGGTAAATCGAACTCCTTTATTTCAGAGAAATTTGAGAGTGAAATTTTGTTTGTGTAAAAAAAGATCCAGATTGTAAACGGAAAGTTAACCCTCAGTACACACAAGGGATTAGTGTAACCCCACTCGATTTCCATAGTTCACATTTTCTTCCGATCCCTTTTCACTTATTGCAAAATATCTTTTTAACATTTTAGACTTTCTAACTTAAAAATTCTTTTTTTTCAGTTTTCAAACAATAGATTAAAAAAAAAAATTTGTTAAAATCAATCACCACAATCTGAGATACAAGCAAAAGAAAACATTGAATTATAAATACCCGGATGTGAATCCCGGATGTGTAGATATGGACTGCCAGAGTTGTGTACCGAAGGTTAATAACAAATTAAAGTTGCTATTCACTTTTTGCTTACTCGAAACTGTACAAGCTAAGATTTAAGTGGAATGATGATATGCATTGCAAATACGCGTTATAATGCGAGTACAAAATTGTCAACCTTGAGCAACATGTGTGCCGTCATAACATGTCTGTTTGGTTTTGGATGTTGGAGAACTGGCCATTACAATTTGGACAGTCCGTTGACACTGATATCGACAGTCAAACGAGCATTCAACCGCAATGCATATACATAAGCTAGCCACTCCGAGATATCCTCATTGCATTTCCGCCCGTATGTACTTTATGCAATGAGAAAATGTTGCTTCTGAGTGCAAGAGTGCATTATGTCGCGTCGAGCTTGTGCAAAAATCATTGCCCAACATGAACACTCGGCACGTATTCGCTTCGCATTAAGAAAAACGTTGAAACGTTGCATATTTATGTTGCTCGTAAAAAGGAAAAAATCATCATGGGTTCTACCACCATAGTTCGCCTAAAATTCATTTTGTTTTTACTTCCAAGATTTTGAGCATTTGCACTACAACTTAAATAATTTTACAGAAAATCGAAACAAAATTATATTATGAAATTATAAATTTATTCGAGTTATTTAGTTTTGTAACTGTGCAATTCTACTCATTTGCTCGAACTTAGTTGTCCCATTTGTTGTCTTCAAAATAGCTGATTCATTTGGCTTGTATTGTGTCGCGTAATGTTATTGTAATATCAATTTGAAATGCAAATGTCAATAATGTTTCAGGAGTTCAGAAATACTTAGTAATTTGTGACATTTCACTAATATGTGACATCGTGTTCTATAACAATTGGAAATCTAGTTTACGTTTGATATATTTGATAGCTTTAATTTGCTTGCACTTGATCTATTTTGTTACGTCCAATTTCCATTATCATGTAGTTTATTTTATCCGTCTTTCCACGAACCATCCCGCGTGGCCAACGTTCGCGTCCGGAATTAGCCTCCATATTGGTTCGTGGTGTCTATTGGCAATCGATCGAGTGTTCAGCCAACCACCATGAATATGCACGAGAGAGTACTTCTAGAAAACGTTTCCAGCGAGCACTCTCGTCGAATGCGCATCATCGGCTGTTTGATCATTGTGTTCTGCGACACAATGGAAATTTGCAATTTACTTCGTTGATTTCCAAGTTGGAAACCATTGAAAAATATGCGCGAATATAATACTATATAAAATGCTAAATAGATATGTAATAAAAAAAAACAGAACTGTGCTCTCGAAAGAATTTAGAACTGAATTTTTTCAAATAAATGAGATTTAACTCACAGATCTAATTCATTTTTTTGAAAATTTGTTAATTTGTTATAAATTAAAAGAGTTGTGGACTTATTGGGATTGTAAATAATAATCTAGTAATTTACAATATTGAAAATATAATAAAAACATCATAATAAAAGAATAAAATTAATTTAAAGAAATTAATAAATGTTACATATATTATAGACAACATTAAATGGCTCATATTTTTTACGAATTATATTTTTAATCTTTTATTATAATTCTTATATAATGTTTTCATGATTTTTCAAACAGGCAATGCATTTAAAATAAACCGCTTTCGTTTTAGTTTTCTACCAAAAAATAATTCAAAAATGAAAAATGGTTCTGCCATTTCAATATTCACCATCGGAATGATATTTCAATATATGCTATACGATACTTCGTAATCGAAGGCTCTTTGTAGCTTTGCTACCTCAAATTACTGGCTATATTGCGCACGTGTTATTTTCATGTTTTTTTTATTAAAAAATATAATGCGCATACACGTTCGCCGCAAAATAACGGTTGATTTATGCTTTCGTTCGTTAGTAGCGATGTCGCGGCGGCAATGCGGTGACGATTCATTCGGAGTTTAACGCACAAAAGCCTGGGTGTACCCATTAGTGAGATACTTCGGGATTCAGTTGAATGCGAAAGCCGCGTTTAATGGCGGGGAATGCGAAACTATCGATAAAGTTTCCCGTTTCCGACCACGACGGAGAGTCAAAGAGGTCGTCCGCGGCCTTGTAATTCGACTTTTGTGCTGCTGTAACGAGGGAAGTAAACGATATAATCGTATTATATCATAATATATCAACATTTAGATAATTCTCAATTCTAACATTATAAAGTAACGATATTACAGCTGTAATAAATTATCAATCTTTATCATATCCCAAAAATGTAAGTGTAAAAAAAAAAGAAACTGCTTATTATATACAACTCGATGAACTGTAGACGAAACATAATTATTTTAATAAATTTACAAAACTTTTTTAATTACAATTTCTTTTATATAAAAATATTTTTATTTTAAAATTAATTTTTCTATTTTTTAATGAACTTTTCCAGTTTAAAAATCAACAAAATTAATTTTTTCTAAAACGCGCTAAAATACGTGTATATCGGTCTTCAAGTTTTCAAACATATTAATTTAATTTTTTTATATTGTGCGAAAGTTTATTTTGTATTTATCTGTATTTGTCAATTAATAAATATACAAGGTATTTGAAAAATAATGATAAATATTTCACATAAGAGCAAAATGCACTAAATTGAAAAGAAAAGTCCTCTATTTTAATTGTTTATTTTCTTCTCATAGAACTTTACGAATTTTTTCAGAATTTTTTATCAACTTTTTAGTACTGCATTTTTTCATTTTTATCGTGAGAAAATACATTTTAACATGAGAAAATATGGTATTAAAAAATTCTGAAAAAAATTCTAAAAAAATTCTTAGAACTCTCTGAGAAGAAAATAAACAATTTTTGTCCTTGTAGTTTTTTTGTAAAGTTGATACTATTTGAATAAAAAATTATTAAAGATCAATTTTCGGCAATTTTTAACAATTAATATCTTATTAACTATTGCGAAAATTGCAAAATGGTAGAAGACTTTTCTTCAGTTTAGTCCATTCTGCCCCTGTGCAAAAATTTATCATTATTTTCCAAACACTATGTATAAATAATTTGCTCATCACTGATTAGATGTTAAATTGTGTTATATTAGTATATATTTTTTATTAGCACACAAATATCGAGAATTCTTACATGACAACAAAGCACTGAATGGCACTAAATTCAGAACCGCGATGTCCCGAAACGAGAAGTTAGATGAGACTAGCTACTTCGCAATTATGATTTTAATTATGAACGGGAGTTACCGAGGGACTTACCGAAGCCGTTGTTATCCGCGCGTCGCACTTTTGATTTACGAAATTAAGTGAAAATATTTATGAGCAATTTACACGCGGCCAATATTACGCATTGCATGTTTCACATGGTAACGCGCGCGTCATCGTCTCACACTACTTCGTCGACCATGGACTTTGTCGCAAATTAAATGCGGTTGCTGTCAGGCTTATCCTCGGCGGGAAATTTCCTTTGAATTATTGACGAACTGCCGCTTTTGACTCCTGATGAAAAGAGCGTTAGCTCCTTTATTCCTCATGTAACAGTGGAGTGTAATGAATCTCGCAATAACTAACTCACGTTCAACAAAAGAATCATTTCTTATGGCAGTCGTTAGCCTCATTAATTTTTCATCATCCATTAGTACAAAAAATTAGTTAAAAAACGCCGAAAAGTAATTTAATTTTAATTTTATTTAAAAAAACAACACTTTTAATATTTTTATATACTAGTCTCTTATATTACGACGATCCATATTCAATTTATTGTATCATATTTTTTTAAACTATTGTCTTTAAACTTATATTATAAATTTATAGGTAGGTAGATGCTTATGAAATAAATAATAATAAAGAAATAAAAGAGACAGGCTAGATTAAGCTATAACATATTTGTAAATGATTTCAGTGAAAAACGACGATTCTGATCAGACACGGCTGACCTCACTTCGCTTCTACCACTAGCGTTGCGCTATAAAGGTGTACTGCATACTCGCATTAGAATAAACTATCCATCTACGCTATGATGCACATCAAACGTGCAAAATAAATGTAGAATATGTGGTAGTACTATGGCACTATCATGTCCTTTTAACCCTCGAGGACGAGCCGCGAGCACTATACGTGTGTTTCGACAAAAGAGTGTGTTTGTACTGTTACATACGATTTTGAAAAATGCCAAGGTACATACAAATCTTAAACATCGAAGAAAGAAAGAGAAAGAGAAAGAAAATGTTTACAATATAATGCTTAACTTACTATATGTTAACGTTAAGTTTTATATTGATATAAAGTTTAACTTACTATATGTATATAACTTCTACATAGCATAGGGATGAAATTTATAATAACTGACAGCAAAAATTAATTTAATAGTGATTTTAATTATAAGCTCGTATATACACTTTGTTTGCACTTTTTATAACAGTTCATTTAACTTTTATTTCGCACTTTCGTATGCAAAATGCACTTGCAACCGAATCATAAAACGATAGATCGTAAAAAAGTTGTTTAATAAAGAATTCTTTTTCTTATATTATTTATTTAAGAAATATAATTTCTGTGATAATATAAATATAAAGAGTCGCCTGAGATTTTTAATGAGACTTGTTAAAATAAAAATTGATATAAACGAAAGAATTTAAAAAATAAAATTTCACGAAGCGGCGTTGTAAACTAAAAGACAATTGTTATAAAAATCATGGACATTTACGACAAATTCGTTGCTTTTGAGAAATTCCTGAATTAGAGAAACTCTATTACCACTTTTGACGTTTTGTCGTTCCTCAAACATGTATACCATAACTGGTCAACGCGGCCAACAAAATTGCAAATAGTTATTACGACTTGGATTCCACACGCCGTATGCTTAGCATGTCGAAGCAAATAGCAATAGCCTGTACGAAATTCCAAATGTTTGGTGAGTTGGCATTAGCGTTTCTCGGAATCCCGAGAAACCACGAGTACTTTCCGAGGATTTCAAATATTAATGCACTGGATATTCATAGAAGCTCTGTCTTTATTCGAACAAATCCAATATCCGGACTGTATGTATATTTAAAAGATATCGTCAGTCGCATTTCTATGCACTCTACGTATATTCAATTTTTTGACATAATATCGATGAAACATGAATGATACAATAAATTACAAATTAATATAATATAATTTTATATACCTTTAAAATCAAATAAAATTATTAAAATTTGTTAAATACTATAAAGACAAATTAAAATAAAATTTATTATAATTATACAATACAATGTGACAATATTTAATTAAGAAAAATTTAAAAGCTTTGTTATTAATTCTTGTCTTTCGAGTCGTCAAACGGAATGAGAGCGGATGTCTTACGTTTTTCTTATGTCAATTTCAAAATTGGGTGATCAAAATCTAATCAACGCGAGAAATATGCCGAGAAATATCATCTGTCTTAAACTTTTTGCATACGTTTCGTCTACAAGAGAGAGAAGCTAGAAGAGGGAGAATCGGAATATCTTTCGGTCGGAAGACGGAGGATATTCTAAAAGAGAAAATGAAAAGTGGCGGACGTAAGTGTGTGCAGGGTTGAGGAAATAAAATATGTCTTTGATGTCGTTCAGCTTGGTCGAACCTTTTTGCATTTCTTTGATATTTCAAAGTTCTATAAGTTTTCGCAGTAGATAGAACAGAAGAAGGCAAACTTCGGTTTCATCTAAAAAGACTCGTTATTAAAGAGAACGTATTAAAGAGAACATAATATTATTTGACTATACATAAGTATACATATATTTCAGTAATTTTTACATGTTTAAATAATACTTATATTAAAAGCTTGAGTGAATATTTATATAGTATAAAAAATTTTAATTAATCTTTATAGACTCTTTGAAAATGTTCATATAATTTCTGATAATTAAAGAATAATTTATGAGAATTAAATTTATCAAAATTATATTATTCATATAATTTATCATCAATTATTCATTATCAATTTGAGTAAATTAATTATAGAATATAAGAATATGGATAATTGCTACTTAATACAATATTTCCTATTGATTTTTACTAATGTATACTAACAATAAGTAATAAAAAATATTTAACATATATATTATACAATATATTTTCAAAAATATTCTAACTATCAGCGTTTCAAATGTAAAAATGTTTAAATTTTTAACTTCAAAATTCTTCAATTATATTGAGAATTGAATTAGAAACACTATCAAGTCTTATTGAAAGTATTTCATTGTTGTCTAGTGAACTAATTAAAAAGAAAATCGAGGAATTTTGTTCGTTTGGTGAGCCATTGCATGAACGCAAATAACGTTCAGCGTAATCTGTCTTCGTACGTGCCATTTGCCTTTGACGTTTACCACCGCGAAGGGCGTCGTGCTATTGATGATAGCGGCGGCGTTGTCAGGGTTGATAGCGGGGTTGATAACGCTACGCTCGTGGACACACAGTTTCGCGGATGAGAAATAATGAAATTTGCCGTTGACGAGGCGAATAGTGATTAATGAGCCGCACACAGGTGCAAATGTCGTGTCGCTCGACTGAGGCTGCGCACATGTGGATATACGCTGTGTTGGAAAAGTTCGACGACCGAATGACTAACAAGAACGAGGAGAAAAAGATTGATCGAAATACAATTCGGAGGAGATAAAAAAACTCATGTACAAACTTCGTTTGTGATTTCTTTGACTGATTCGAAGTCGATTTTCCTTTAGCAAAACATTGGAACTTATTCTCTGATATTTTTTTTTATTTTTAACATTATCTTTTGGGGATTAACGTTAAAAATAAAGTTAATGAACGAATAAATAATCAAGACAAACGAATAAATTTACGAATATAATTGTAAAATATCAATTGCTCGTAATATAATGCATGAAGAAAGATGTCAGTTCTAAAGGTACTTTCAGTTTATTTTTTAATGTTCACTATACTTTCCAAGTTTTAGAATGTAATTTTTCTTGTTTAAATAATTTTGCGCCTTGTATATTAATAGAACAGAATTTAGTAGTAAGAACACTTGGAATATAAACGGCTTCATTTCATGTTTCAGCTCATATATGCAGACAATGAAGTGGCTTTGGATAATTGTCTTGGTGGCTTTGGCGCTGCCAGCTGCTGTACCACGAAAAATCCACAGAAGCAAGCCCAGTAAATATTGTTTTTATAGTTTTATATAAATAATTTTCATACATAGAAAAATTATTTTATATTTGTATTGAAACCGATCTTTGTTAAAATTTTGGTGTTGAATTTTTAACGTATCCGAGTATTAATTTAAGTTTAAATATAATGTAACTGTGTTATTTGAATATTTTATGTTAAACTGATATTTAATATTTCTTAGCATTAAAATAATATTTATGAGCATGAAAAAATAATGTAAAAATAATATAGTTTTAAAACATTAGATTCTAAAATAAAAAAATAAAACAAACATTTATTTAACTTATCATAATACTAATTTTATTAAAATGTTTTCACAATTTGCTTCTAAACTTTGTCAGTAATATATTTTTATTAACTGTTTACATCGTATTATTTACATTAATGTCTAACATTTTCATTTTTTGTATTAAATTAATATAGAAATTTGAACTTTGAAATTTGGAACACATAAAATTAAATTTAACATAAATATAACTGTACGAGCAGTTATAAGGAAAATATTATTCTTCAAATAAAAATCACATTTATGTGAAGAGAATGGTATCTCTTTCAATGAATTACTTTCATTAATTACAATTATCGCGACTTAGCTATGTTTGCGCATTCTGAATTCTCTATCTGAGAAACGGAACTTTGTAAAGTAAGCTTTTGTATACATCGAAGAACGTATCATGTAACTGTCTGAAAAAATATTCGATCATAACGTTTCCGTTTTCACCGTTATCCTATCACGGACATTCCTATATGATAGTCCCTGAAAAGATCGGAGAGCTACTTGATATATCGCGAACAGGCGGAAAGTCGATTTTGATCGGGACAAGAATGCGGAGAATCACTTCACATCGTGATTGAAGAAAACTACTATTGCTTGTTTCACCGCATAACAACGGTAAGCCGATCTCGAAAGATATCTGTGATTGCTCAAAAATATTGCTCTGAACACACAATACTGCTCTCTAAAATTGTACGATAAATTCTCGATACTTCTATCTGGATAATAAAAAAGAAGAACATATTCAATTTTTACGGCAATATATACGGAAACAATAAGACATTTAGATATCATCAAACAATTCAAAAAGATATCACATGTTAGCAGGAATAGCATCGAAACTTTTCGTTTTTCAACTGGATATACGAGTAATTTCCGAAATGATTGGAAACCTTATGACAAGTCGCGAACAAACAGGAAGTTACAATAAAAAGCACATCATGACACAAATATGAATTTCCGCATCCTATAGTTACATGGAATCCTCTTTTTTTTCTTTCTTATTCTCATATTTCTTTATATCTTGATTGACATATTTTGTTGGAGAGCAAAATACGCTATTATCTTCACTCTTGCGGCAAGATCTGATCAAGATTTTCTCTTTGCTGCTCTCGCAAAGAGGAAATGAGTAGTCACAGCTGTATTGGACTCAGGCCTTCGTTGGTGGCAGATGTCGGTTATTGAAAGGAAATATTTTCTTTTTGTTTTCAGCACCACGATTGTACGGTGACAGAGTCCCCATCAATTTAATAAGGACCACTAGCAGCAAGATACGGCAAAAGATCGTGGACACTCACAATTACTTTCGCACGCAGGTCAAGCCATCTGGCGCCAACATACTCGTCATGGTAAGAATTCCTATATATTTCCATTTAATAAGGAAAGAAATCGATTCCCATCGATTCCCGTCAATTCCGTTCGTATTTGTCGAAGACATATTTTGATACTAGTCAATTTAATATATTGAAAGACAGTAATTAATTATTTATTTTAAGTATTAAAAACATTGTTGTTAAATACTTGAATTACAGTTTTTCGATAATAAAAATTTTATTAGATTTGTGAAGCATTAGAATTATATGCACTGGAAATGGGTTATTTTACATATCATGTTTATGAACTTTCAGAATATTTAATCATGCAATAATAACGGTTTGTAGGTTATACCATGCTTTTTTTAATCATACGAATGTTTTTCGTATTAAAATCCCGAGTGTATTTTATATGTATAAATATATGTACGTAAAGCGAGGAAAAAGCTGTTTGTCAGAAATAGATCTATAATGATGTCACTTGATAGTGAATCGCTGCAGAATAGCGATAAACGGTTTAAAAAGAGAACTTATACTGAAGCATCTTTTGTAGCGTTAGAAGTATAAACGCAAAGTATTTCAGCGAGACAAGAAATCGATATATCCTATTTCCGTTGATCGACGCCTGTCCGCGTGACTCGGAGCTTCAAAGTAAAATTGGTTTCGCCGGGCGGAAGTACATGTTACGCGCTTCATCGGAACGTTTACGAGAACTTTCGCCGATCGCGATAACCACCTTTCTGTAAATTTCATCGGCAGTTCATCATGATATTTCAGAAACGTTCGCTTTTTGCCTGTCATCGTTTTCGCGCTACAGCGATACGATCAATAGTCAATATTGAGAATTTTGATACACTTGTCATCGTGTTTTATCTACTCGCGATGACATACATATTTTTATTATTTCGCGAATAAAACATAGGAACATGAGAATTTTATCAAGGTGCAATATAAGATGATTTCGCGATTTTTATAGTGATAATTATCAAATTTTGGATACACACGAAAAGGACGGTTTTGCTGAAATATCTAAAAATTTTCTACATGTAGATTTGAAAATAATTTTTAAATTGATATCCATCAAAATAATTACGTAGGATATTCAAACTAGTTACTAAAATGTCAAAATTTTTTGCAGCACAGCATTGTCATTAATGCTTAAGTTAAGTATTCTATATAATTATTTTAATGATCCAAAAAACAAAATTATTTTCGATATAGATTTGTATCGACCTAAATTTTAAGATATTTTAAAAAAATTGTTTTTTTCCATGTACATTTCACTATTGATTATTTGAAATGAATAAAAAAAGAGAGTTAAAAAAAAAGATATATAATGCGAACACACTATTTTTCACAGATATATCTATTAAATTTATCTAAAAGGTTCGTTGTATCACTTAAAAAAAGAGTTAAAAGTTTCAGCAAAATCGAAGCCATGGACTTCCATGTACTTTGTGTTTTATTTAAAAAGAAATATTTTACTCTTCTTTTCAAAGTAGTTCAGTTTTAACTTTGTTTAATACAGAGCTTGATAAAAAAAAGATAAACCTTTTATATCAACTTAAATGTACTTTGAGTGATAAAGAGACAGAATCATCTTTATCTCTTCTACATTTTTTAATACAAAGCATAAATAGTATTTAATACACATAGAACATTAAATATTTAATACTGCTGATAATATTAAACATTGTTATGAATCCATTTTAAATAAAGGAATTCTGACGTAAATATATATATATATTAAATATAATTTTATTATTATTAAATTATTATTAAATTTAAAGTTTCAAAAATCTAAATTTTTGATATCAACTTCACTCGATTCTAGGATTTCTTCGCGCAGAATTTGTGAATAATGCGAGCGAGCGGTTTCGCAGCCTGTTCGAATAATAGTAGGGATGCTTGCTTTGAAATTCTATCGATTTTCCCAGATTCTCATCTTTCGATGCGCTTTCGACAATACATTGTCACTTTTCAAAATGGAATCTTTCCAAACTCTTCAGTGCGCGTATCTCTTTCCTTATAGAAATAGAAATAACTTTTCGACTGCCCTATAATCTTGATATCAATATTATCGAATGATTTCGTTTGAATATTGAGTGATATTAAGTATGATACATTAAATATTTAATACATTAAATATTTTATGTAATATTTTAAAATAATATAATAACAAATTTTGTTGTTAAAAATTAAATATAAAACAACGTGAATTCTCTTTGTACATACACACACATACCATACACAACACACACACACACACACACACACACACACACACACACGCACACACGCACACACACACACACACACACACACACATACACACACACGCACGCACGAACAATATAAAATAATAAATATAAAAAGTATTGTTATATATTTATACTTAACACATAAAAATCGCTATTAAACTATTATTGAAATTTGAATTAGAAATGCATTATTGTATCATATTATTATTATTATTATTATTATTAAGCATTACTATATATAATATATTATTTTGAGGGAAAATATCAACACAAATATTTAAATATTCTAATTTAATTTTAAAAGATACTGACAATTTAAATTTATTTTTATGGGATCTAATCATTTTAAATTATATGATAATCATTTAGAGATCTTTATAGAGTGTTTCTGCATATAGTGTATAAACTGCTACAGCAGCTTCAACATATGAAAGCAAAAATGTCTAATAAACATTTGTCTGATTTCGGAATGGTTTCGAAGTAACGGAATATTGAAGTATAAGGAAACAAGAATCAGTAAATGATGTTTAATGTTCGTTATTTTTATTCGTTGATTTGAATCTTGCATCTTTTTTTCATAGACAAGATCTTTTATTCATCTCCAAAATGTAAACAAATGCACGTTAAGGATGACTTCCTATGCGAACATTTCTCCATGATTACATTGAATTGGAAGAGGCCAGGACAGTCCCATTAAATGGCAAACGAAAACGACCTCACATCAATCGATTTTTTTCTTTGGAGACGAATGAAAGATCTAATCTACCAGAATGAGTTTCAGAATGCAAAACAATTATGGTAACTTAATGTTGCCGATATTATCCACGAAACTCCAAATATTTGTCATCAAGTCCGAAACAATTTGTTAATTCGTGTTACACTGAGAGAAAGGATTTTGTTAATTTAGCAAACCACTAGTACTTTTAACTGATGATCGGTAAATATGTGACAACAAATTTTGTTGTTGTGTTTGCTGTTAGTCTGCTATACCAATTAATTAATTAACAAAAGCAAACTACATAGAATCTAACCTATCTTTTGGATAGATTTTAGGCTCGTTTATATAGAATTCGTAGATCGTGGAGTCTTAAGTCTTGGGAGGAACCGACCAAGCACAGTCAAATATAGGGAGAATATTTGATTAAAATTGATCAATTTCTTACGATTTGGGATCTTGCAATCGTCTACGACTTTTATATATATATATATGGGCCTCTTAGCTAGCAATACTATGGATTATTTGTTACATTAACGAATTAATTTGCAATCGTAACAAATTGATTGGGTTTTCAACATTATTACATTTTATTTATTTTTATTATTTGCTTTCCCTTGATTTATTCCTATAACAAAATTTCTCTCGGTGTAGAAAGTTGACGAAGAAATTTTTGAATATCTTTTGTAAAGTATTATAGAATAACGAACATTAAATAACATTTACTACAATTCATATTTTTTTACTTCAATATCCCGCAACTCCAAAACTGTTCAGAACATACATTTATTAGATATTTTCACTTGTTTTCATGTGTTAAAGCTACTGTAGCAGTTTATGCACTATATGCAGAGACGCCCTGTATACGTCCAATGACATCATATTATAAAATTAATTAGAAAATATACACACAATAGCCAGTTTATTCTTTGTAAAATTTGCATGGGTAATATTCGGAGAAATAATTACCGGTCACGAATGAGAAGGCACTCTTCTGGAAATGCAACAAAAGCAACATAATAAATACAGCAGTAACATAATTCAACTTCCTCGTGTACAATGCGCATTTAATTTGAGTTTTTGGCAACTTCGCAGCAGATAACGCGCACCGTTAATTGGACTGATTAAAATTAAGCGGCAAAAGCCCTTGTTATCTGCTCGTTTCATGATTTTCCGTATTTCTCTGGAAATTTATCAGAATGTAATCCTATAGCAATTATTGTTTGCAACACGTGCCTTTCTTCTATTTGGATAATAAAGCATGATAATAAGATGCACGATATTTTAAAAATAATGGATAATTAAACAACAGTAATAAATTATATAACACTAAACAATTTTAACTGCGAATAAAGCATAAATTTATAATACCAATATTATTGTGAAAAGACTAACAAAAATATATACTGATTATGGCTATTTACCATTTTATTATATAATGTACATATATTGTAATTACTTTAAATACTCTGCAGGCAAAAATTTGAAAATATATTTAAAAAATTAATACCCATTTTATTTATTCCAATATTTATAACAGTACGTTCATTTAACAATAATTCTTCAGATTCAATAACAATTATTAGAGAGAGAGAGAGAGAGAGAGAGAGAGAGAGAAAAGAATTATTATTAAAAAAAAAAACATATTATGGATATTTGAGCAAGAAATCATAAATGTCAATTTTTTAAATGTGTTCCCGAACTTTTGGTCAGAAGTGTATGTAATATATGTACATATATATAAAATGATGTTATTTAAACGTGAGACTGTAAATTCATTCTTACAGATATAATTCTATTATTCTCAATGAACACTCGATATTAAGATGTTAAACGCCTGTGCAAAATAGCGGGTTTTATCAGAGATTTATCTTACGAAGCGGTTTACTTGATCAGAAAACTGAATTTTCGAGGTTCACCGTCAAGTACGGTGGAAGATTTCAATTTCCGCTTGCATCGACGTTATTATCCAATCTATATATAAACATGTATGTATGCTATATATCACTCACTTCCCGTTGTTTCTCACGGCAATATAGAGAGCAGATATGTATTCCAGAAGGAAAGGCGATATTCACTGCGGTTGGTAGTTAAACCCAAACAAA
>Ga0157364_1003510_pt1 | contig 15213 bp, 7 predicted proteins | sample AttsexASBM2_FD_111476 | JGI IMG/M metagenome (GOLD analysis project Ga0157364, IMG submission 111476) | Fungus gardens microbial communities from leaf cutter ant in Ribeirão Preto, State of São Paulo, Brazil - Atta sexdens ASBM2 | ecosystem: Host-associated > Fungi > Mycelium > Unclassified ...
AGAGAGAGAGAGAGAGAGAGAGAGAGGAAGAGAATGAAATCAAGATAGAATCGATAAAGAATCGAAAAGAGGGATAGAGAAAGAGAGAAGAGAATAGAGCGAGGGTGTCTGTTGCTCGGAGCTCGTCCGCAGGCAGAAAACAGGGGGATGATAGGCGACCAGTCACCATTCCACCCCATCGGCCGCGGCCACGTCGGGGATGAAGTATGACTCATCCGAGTGCCACCACCCCTGTTTTTCGGTCGTCTCTCGCATCGGGAAATTCGCCACCCGTGACTCCCCTCTGGTCGCCGAATCTGTTCATCGACCCTATCGTGTTGCCAGAGAGTAAACGAGCATTATCATAATCCGTAGCGACAGCGGGAAGAAAGTTGCACCATCAGGCGCGTGCAGTTCAGGTGTCGAACCGAAGTTATTGTTCGTGACTTTTTCGTGCTTGTTACAATTCCGCAGTCGAATGGCCCTTACCTTTCGAGGGCAACGAGTCGTCACGCATGATCGATGCCACCATAGTCGAATTTTAAAAAAGAATATATTGTACGCTTTCGAAGAAATGGATGGCAAATCGTACAATTTGCGATGTGCCTGCGCTTTGGGAATAATGGTGAGTTGATTGTAAAGTAGTTCTTATTTTGTATTTTGTGTTTTTTATTGATTGTATTTTTTGTTATATTTTTATTTCTAATTCTATTGTATTATTTATTTTATATATATATATATATAAATATTATGCACTATTTTTTTAATTGGAAGTTTTTTAAATTATTATCACGAAGGATTAATATGAATCCTTTAGTTCCCAAATAGTTTCATTTTTGCGAAATAGCTTGAAATTCTTACGAAATGCCAGCTTTTTTAAGATTTATAAAAAATTCTGCTATATAAAAATAAAATTAATTTATGTGAATACGAATATTATTTTTTCAATAAAGATTGAAGATAATCCAAAAAAGTAAGAATCGAAATTGTATTAATTTTGCATTATCAATTTTTTTGTATTGTTTGGGAATTAAAAGACTCGTATTTGTCTCTCTACCATATTTATAGATCTCTCGTTAGCATGGTAAATGGGATAGCGTGGCATCAAAATAAAAAGAACAGAATCTAATCTACACGTGGCGCAGACAAGAAAGAGATCTAATCCACATATGGTGGCACGGGTGTCATCACGGTCACTTGGCGAACGAATTAATCCCATTATTTTTATTCTTTTTATCTCATCCTTTAACCTCGTAAGAGGATGTGTATTTTACATATGTGATGCGTCCCGGAGTTGGATAACCAGCTCCTTCTTAATGAGATACAAAGGCATAAATAAGATGTTTTTCTTCTGACGAACGTCAATTCTAATTTTTAATTTAGAATTGTAATCTTAGTTCGGAATTTTGTAATCAATTTAAAATTCTACTCGAAGTTTTTTATTTAAAATTTAATTTGCGATTTGAGAACGCCAAGAAATTCTGAAGAATGACAAAAATGTGACAGCGTTTGATCGAATTATTTTTATCAAAAAGAATTTGCTCTGAAGTATGATTCTGAATTTTATTACGAAATATCTTCTATTCAATACTATGTCTAGGAAATCTTGCATCTGCCTCGGACAATTTGATGGCCTACGATGTCAGAACGAGATTACGTTGCTCGATCCCTTCGAAGGCGGATTTATGTCTTCGTGTTGGCGTAGATGAGGGAATGCACTTTCAGGTGATCATTATTGCAGGGACAGTGAGGGGACCGCGATTTGGACCCACCCCTTCGCAATTGTGGGGGCGTAGGTTATCTGTCGTCATTGTCCAACCGATCGATGCTGCACGACCAGAATTATCGCCACCCTTCGAGGAACTTCCTATGCTTTTATTTTATTTTTCGTAATAGGGAATTGGCACGAGCTCTTCATAAGCTCGTAAGAAACCTATTTATTTTTTGCATGTTATTTTTTTATTTTAAATATTTTAAGTACTTTAATATCCTAGTATCTGAATATATACAAATATTATTTTATAATTAAATAATATATCATTTTATTTTACATAACTGAAAGCTTGATTTATTCTTTATGCTATTTCTGAATAAATAGAAACCATGAAGTTTACTTCCTTTCTCTTCGTTATATTTTATCATCTAAAATATTTTTATTGCTACTGAGGATAAAAAACAACTATTTTCATGAAACTTGCGAAAAATGTAATCTTTCTTGCGACTTTGCATGTCTCGCGGATTGTGCGACGTCTCGTAATTCGCATGTCTTCTGTTGCATCTCTGGTGCTCCTTCATTTGAAACTGTTCTTAGCGTGGTCCCTCAAGCCTGGCGCCGAGCAATAATAACCATTCGCCCACGCCAAGTCGACAAGGTTTTTGCACCATCGTAGTGGCCTCGCAGAAATCCCAAGCGGGCCTCGCAAATTGTACGCGAGCAAGTCGATTCCACGTACGCTGTTCTTGTTTGGCAGATCACTTAAACGAAGATCTGCCCATTACGTTTAAATGTTCGTGCAATACCGAAAATGTTAACTTCGCGTTAAAGGCACACCGCACACTTACTAATGACACTGACTAAGTTTGAGAAAAGCACTGACTATAATGTTTCCCGTGTTTTATTATCTTTAATTACAATAGAGATTTACATTGCAACAGACTTGAACAAAATTAGTAGTGTCTACATTAAACATTCATTGTTTTAATTACGTTTTTTAAAATATAAAATTAATTTTTTTTTCTCTGTTTTCCAAAAAATATTATATGGCTGATTAAGAAAGGAGTTCTTTCTCAATATTCAAATTATATAATTAACTCAGAATCATCAAGAATTCATGACTTCAATTTATTATTGTATGCGCTGAGGATGGTTTAAATATAAGCTGGAATTTCGTATGTATTGTTAACCAAGAAACTATGTATAAAATAATTACTTTTATGTAATAATATATGTTTATATATATATATATATATAGTTAACTGCATTTGCTCTCAATTGCTCTCACATTTCATTTTATAATTAATGTTATATGGCAATTTTCAATGTGCATATGAACGTTTTCAGAACGCGAATGCCTACAATTCTAATTGACGAATTATAATTTTTAACAACATCAAATATGATGTAGAACGGTACAATCAATCAAAGATAATTGAGGAAAATTGTAATAGCGATTGACATAATAACAAAGAAATAAGCTTCAATCTTACATGTAGAGACGATTCGTGTATTAGATTTACGACGACGAGTTGTAAATTCAATCGAAGGTACCGTTGTCGCTTTTAGGAGTTTGTATATATAGAAGGAACCTTTACCTGAGCTGATTAGGTCTCTTCGCTTTGGAATGCCATTTATCACTAAGCGAAGACTGCTCTAGGGTCCAAGGAACTGATGCCCAACCAGACCCAATACAAGACCACACCGTTACAAAGGCTTCCGCGAAGTTTCTTCGAACGATCGCGGTCAATTAAAAGTGTCGTGTTATCGGAAACGAATCGCAAAACCTCTCCCTCATGATTATCTCCCGTTTGTGCCATGTCAATTAAAACCCTATAGCAGATATTGGATTTGATTAAAAGCTCGCTTATAATTATAAGAAATCAATTCGGCAATTATAGGATCATCTTCGGCAATTATAGGATCATCTTCGACAATTATAGGATCATCTTAATTATAGGATTATTTTAATTAGGGTTCAATTCGGAACTGTCACATGATAATTATAGACGAGCTTCCTGAGTTTTAGGAGAATAATTAAATCCTTATTTTTTACATTATAACGCGTGAAATTATTGATTCTACATTCATATGTGGAGAAATTATTCTCTGAGGAGCGCATCGTAAACGGTCTAACAGAATTTACGCTAAACACTGCCGTCTCTCTTTCCGGTATTGTCATTCTACATTTAATGGGCGCCACTTCACGCCCATGCTCTTTCTATTGTGGTACAATCGCCAAGATAACCCCGCTCGTCGGGGGTATCATCTTTCTCATTGTAACCCCAACGCGGAATAAGAGCGTAACGCGAGACGCCGCGCCAGCATAAATGGAAACACGAGTTATGAAAATGCGCGTATCATCGAAATACATTAGCGTTGCAGGGCGTTCTATGTTTCTGCGTTTATCAGCAGGAGAAGTGCGAGGAGATAACGATTCTATTTGAAATCGTATATATTCTATCTCCCTCATACAAATATTATTACAAAACAATCAATTATTACAATTGATTTCCATTCATACATAGAATATATTAAAAAAATACATCAATTATCATAAAATAATTTAAGTTTAATTGATAATTACAAAAGTTAATGAATTTAATAATTAGTATAAAACATATATCCAATTTTTTAAATGAATACTTTGTTTCTAAGAATTATTGTTAAACAAACTGCAAGAATATTGATCGAGGCCACTGTTATGCATGACTATGCTACGCGTTTTTGGGAACGTTAATCCTTCTTGAGCTGTCTCTTCTTATCCCGGAGAACATTACGGAGGGCCTCGTTGTTCAGAAAAGCCACATGTGTCTCTAATGGGTGTGTCGACGGACGAACAGTACTTATCTCTCTGTAGCCCTCTGCTCTTTTGTGTGATTCCTCTCGCGTCGGGATCCCTCTCGTATCCCTCTGTATTGCCGACGCGAGTCCAGGGCCGGCGTAATAAACATCTGTTTGGATCGACAAAAACTGCGTCTCTGTTTAAGTTAAATCGTTATAAATACGACATTTCGCTTAACCGACTGACAACTGAAACGTACGATGCACGCTCGAAAGTTTTCTTTGCATTTTATAACAATTGTAATAATCTCATTTTATAAATATTATCCTGATGATTAGTTTAGTCATTTGTAGAATGAATTTCGTACATTTTTTTGCACTCAATGATTCGAACATCTTCAACAGAATAATCGCTCAACGGATGACACCGTTGCGAGGAACAAAGATGAAGAAGATGACGAAGAAACAATGCGAAGATCCTCCTGCCCGTTCATTCAATCCGTTGTGCTCGCGTTTGACAAAGAAGTACTTTTTCGCACGGAAATATCGACGTCGCACTGCACTCAAGCCGGATTAATCGACCGAAACGAGTAGCGCAAGACACTCGACGGATTCGCGGATCATTCGTCATTCCGCATGATGCGTTTTTCCGCGCAGTGCTAGAGTGATTCGCGTCCCGTCGTACAAGTAGCTAAATCTGAATTAATGAATAGTCACTAACCTATTACCCAATGACATATTTGGTATTGATAATCAATGAAGTTCAACTAAAAAAGGAAGAATGTTTGAACATAAAATACTGATATCTGCATGTTAATTTCAATCTTCCAATATCATATTCATTGAATTTAAGCACAAAACAAGTTAGTTAGATCACATAATAAAGATTAAGTTAGGAATCTCACATTTAATTCATTGATTACCAGTGGTATACTTGGCAATCACTGATATCAGTGATTCAAATTTAGAGAATAGGCACATATTTAATATATCGTAGCTTATTATCTATTGTTCAGATTCACTGGATCTGTTTCTGTAAGAATATTTATGTAATTGACTGACAGAGTAAGCACTTGTGTAATACTCTATCCAACATGTTTGTGACATGTAGAATATTAGAAAAATGAAATTCTATATCATATTTTAATTATTATCAAAAATTGTCTAAAAAAAGAGAATAATGAATTATTTTCATAGTTTTTTGGGAATATATTCTGGAAATTTGAACAAAGTTAAAAGTTGCATTTATCACTGCGGAAGTGGAGAAAAATCAAAGAGTAAAAAGGGAGGAGAGAGAGAGAAGCAGAAAGCGAACGATGTGGCGGACGGGAGATAGAAAGGTTTGTGAGGTCATGGTCAACCGATGTCTGACCAACCATGCTTGGTCACGTGAAGCTGCCGCGAGCTGAGCTTTTCGCATCGAGTCACGAAGCTCCCACATGCCAGCTTGCGTTTTCAGTCCCCGCTCGCTTTCGCTTCCCACGCTCTCTTACTTCCTGCTGTCGCAAGCGCAAGTCTGACTAATCGATTCGGGCAGATCGAACGATAAGCTATCGCTATCCTCGATGCCCGGCCGAACCCGGAAAGATTGAGAGCCTGGGTGAATTACAGGAACCAAAATACATTTACTTTGATTGCAAACTTCGAGATTAAATGAAACGCTGATACTGCCATAATATTTTTACTTGCTTCGAATTGCTGTGATTGTTTAAAACCTATATTTTTTTTATTGTTGATACGTTCAAAATATCGTGGAATTACATCGTCTTTCTCCCCTATTTTATGAAATATATTTTTCGTAGTCGTTGAAGGTTGTCGTTACTGCTCAATATGTTATCTCGCTGCGAAGGACCCTTAGCACCCTTCGGCTGCATTTATTTTATTGTCCTCGCCCTACATATCGCTGATGGGCATTTTTATTTTCGGTGATGAGACGATTTCATTGACACGAAACCGGGGGTCTCTCGGCGCTGTCTTTATGGCATAATTATTGCCTTCCCACAGGGATGACTGATCCGCACAGTCATTTCAGTTTAGCAGACCCACGAACCCGAGCTTAACACATTGCAGGCACTTACATGTACTTATACATCATGCACGCCCACGTATATGAGTGATAACGCAATAAACATTTGAGGAAAAGTGGCAGTAAGATGCAACTTAATTTATATAAGAATAATGAGAATAACACAAGAACACACACACACACACACACACACACACACATACAGGGATAAGAACAAGATCGTATATGTATACTCGAAGTAGATGGTGTATGAAAGCTGAAACTCATTTCTTATTCTTTAATAAAAAAAAAAGGTAAAAAAGTAATTATTACTGACCGACATCGAGTTCGAAATCTGACGTCGTTACAGACGTGTTACGATACGCGCAAAGATATTCGTGCTTACTGCTAATTAAAAAAAGTTCCCCTCATCAGAATATTCATTGCTTGCGTTGATGATATCTTACATAACGATTGATCTTTTATCATGCTTTCGACATTAACGTGCTCGTAGGCACGATCGATTTCACGATAGTTGTCAACCGTGTCATTATGCACTAACATAATTAATTACCGATCTCGAAAAAAGAAGTTCATCTGAAATATTTTGTTTATGTTTTTTTTTAGAAAAAAATAAAAGTTATGATATTTATAAAATCTAATATTTTTCTTATTAAAAAATGAGGAAGGTATTCTAAGACCTAATAAAATATTTAAAAAACAATTCATTAATATACAAAAATTGCTGCTTATGTGATAACAAAATTGATGAATCTCTCTCTCTCCGAAAAGCTCTGCAAACGCCCATGAATGTTAAATAGTAAATTTAAGAAGAATATCAATTCCAGACAAGAATATCAAGTCTCTTTAATATTGATTACCTAATTGCTTGTCTATCAAATTGGTTTTGCTTATACATTTGCATATAATAGAAGGTTATACATCCAAGTTAATAGATAACATATCCATGGATTATTAGGTCGACTTGTTCATGAATCTATACATGTAGCGATAAATTTGAAGATGTTTTGATTCATAGATAGCTATACATGTACGGATATATAAATTTTTAGATCGCTTGATTTAAAAAGTTGTTAGTCCATAAATTGCTATGGACTTGTTCGTAGATCAATAGATTACTACATTCACAAGCTCCGTAAGCTGGAAGAGAATGTACAGATCTATAGATTATCACTCGGTTGGATCTACCTTTCTTTGTTCTATAAGTCTTCGATATAAACGAGTGACTTTGTAAATTACTATAATGGACATAGATATGCAATGTATTTGAATCTCACAGTTTAATTAAAATTTAATTTTAAAAAATACATAACAGTAACTTTATTGAAATGATATTTTTGCCATTAGAGATTTAATCTGACTAGTTCGTCTTGATTGTTTCCTTATCTCCGTCTATTTATAGCTGGATAAGATCACCGCCGTGGGGAACGAATTCTCATGAAATCCTTTAACGAGCACCAAGCTCACTCAGCTTTGACTCAACTAGAACTATTTGCGCTTAGATCGCGAAGGTTACAAGCAGAATGCATTCGGCAGATGTCGAGCAGCTGCCACGGGCAAATTGCCTTCGTGGCTTGCATTTAATTCGCGATCGGTTGTCTTCGCTCTAAACTCCATTGGTCGAACTAGGTTCTATCCGAAAGTTCTGCAGCTGTCTCGGAATAGTGTTGACAGCGGTCGACAGTTTTTGCCTATTACCCTCAAGAACTCTCTTTTGCGCAAAGTTCTAATTTTAAGTCATTTAGCACCCGCCAATATTTTAATCAATCATATATATATTTCGCAAAATCGTTTCTGATCTAGAATCTTTTCTCAATAAAAATTTTATTGCACACGTCCCTAGAAAATTTTATTATTTTATTTTTCCTTTGGAGATAAATTCGCAAAACTTTTCAATTGCCGATCTTGCAACTCGAGAACTAGTTGTGCTTTGACGTTTTTTTCCAAAGCTATTTGAAATTGATATACACGGAAAGAATCGTTTTTGTTTGTAATATCTAAAAATTTATCTACAGATCTGAAAAGAATTTTGTTAAACCATCAAAATAATTATATAAGAATCTCAAGTATAATGAACAATTCTACAAAAATTGATATTTTAACAATCAGCGTCTTTTATATATATATAATTTCTTTGATTTTTTCCAACAAAATTATTTTTAGATCTGTACCTATGTATAAGTTAAATTTTGAATAATTCAATAAAATCTTTATGTGATATGAGAAAAGAAATGCGAAGAACCTTCTACATCACAATTGCGCGAAATTGACGTTTACGATTCGACCTATCGATACACGATTCTACATATCGTAAGATAAAAGAAAGTGATTGCGCGCGAATGTTTCGATTTATTATAATTAAGTATATGCGATTATGTTATCTGGGCACACCCTTCGCTCTCGCGATTTTAACGTTCGGCTCGACCGATTTGCATCTCGTTTGTGGCGCGTTCGAGCGCGAAGGAATTGTAAGGAGAGCCGATGACGCTATTACTGGAGCCAGATTTTAAACGAGCGACTTCCACCTCAAAGTTTTCTTCATGGACCTAAGTCGTTCCTCACAATGGCGGCGGTTCAAAGCATGCATTGTCCGTTGGGTCATGCCGTAAAATGCAATATCTTATATTCGGATTAGGCAGGTTTAGAGACCCATGGCGAAGGAGAGCCTGAAGTGCTCTCCAACCATGTCACGAGTCATTCTGTTAAACTCGCGCATAGAGAACTCGAAACGAGATGGTGTCGGTTTACAAACGGCTCGCTTAGTCCGAAGTCCTTCAAGAGCGAATAATTATTCAACGTTTTCCGAAAATAATCCGCTATTATTAGATTGAGAACATTGACACGCGAAAACACGTTGCTCCACTCTTGCACTTTACATATTAACTCACGTCTTATGAGTTAACGGAACAAACTGAACAGAATTAATTCTAATTAACATTGTTATTTATTGCTCATTTGTTGCTAAAAAGTTGCTAAACGAAAAAAATATGTGACTCTATCAGTTTTCTTAAAAATTGATAACAAATTTTTTCCTTTGACAACTTTTTAGTAACAAACGAGCAATAAATAAAAATATTAATTTGTATTGATTCTACTCACTTTGTTTCGCTAATTTATAAGATGTACAGTTCTCATTAATACTATTCGAGTTGTACCAATATGTAATTGAAAAAAAATTCTAACTTTTACAATTTTAGTAAACTTTAAATGTAAAAGACATCACTGCACTTGTGTCGATAATTTCCACAATTCTAATTTCAATTTAAAAGACATTTCTCGTTAGTTTCAGTAAAATTTTATATTCTACAATCATTTTTAGGCAGAGTTCCGCATTATTTATACTAAAAAATTAATTTTTAATATAAATTGACATGAAAAATATGATTTAAAATTTCATCTTGTATTTGTACTCTTCATTTTTGAAGCAGCGTGATTATTATGTTTATTATAGTTATGTAGGAAGAAAGCCATAAAATAAAAATAAGAGGCAACATGTTTCCGGAAATTTGTCGAGACGGTATGCGCAACGGTGACATTGGTGCGTGTCCATGCATAAATTCTGGAAGTACGCAACTTCTCTGCGCACGCAGGATAGTGCGATTAGTCTGTAACCTTCCCTCGGTGACTGCATGCGACTACGATGCGGTTAAAGTGACCGCGTCGGGCGGAATAAATTCGCGTCTCTGTCGGGGGTAGATAATGCGAGTTTATCGTCGACGTGTGTCCCCTGTGGCCCGAGATTAATTGGAAATTTAGGAGAAACATGGCCGCTTGACACGGCTTGCGAAAAGAAGCGATCGATATTATCAGACACTGGCTACGTCCAGCAGACAAAGCAGCTTTGCAGCTGCTGCTAAAATTCTGCAATATGATTGGTTTATACATTTAGATTAGTAAGGAATCAAAGGCAAGAATCGTATTGTAAAGAATTTTGCAAAGCTGCTTTCTCTACGGAATGCAATCATTATCGAGATGTTTTCGTGTTCCTTTATTGATTATTCTTTGAATTTTGTCGTTTAAAGATGACGAATCTAATAAAAATCTAAAGATAATTTTAATTAAAGAAAAATTTTTTAATTATTATGTCTTTTCAATATATTTTATTTGTTTGGAAATAGAATTTTAAAAAATTGAAGATAAATTTAACAAAAAAATTAGCGATATTAGATAAGAAATTTTTTAATCAAGTCAATTTTATCAGTTATTATTTTTTAATAAATATGACATGAAAAAGAAATCTTTCCAAAACTGTTTACTTCTAATAATGTTGAATAATCAAATTTTTATGTTCCGATAAAGCGAAACTCTCATTAAAGATTGCCTTCTCGAGAATGGCGATCCTAAAAAAAATAAACAAGACAATACGGCATCAAGACCGTTTAAATCAAGACCATCGATTTGAAAATAAAAACTGGACATCGAAATTCGAGCAAAGAAGAGGAAGAGGCGCGGGGCTGTTCGGGCCATCAACCCTCGTTACAACAACACGGGGCGGAATGTATTGGGTGAAAAATGCGGAGAGGGCAGCGTGTGGGCGAGACGGCCAACATAAACATGGAGGGACGAGCCACGCGCATCGGCATAATAAGTTATAACAAACGTATATCTCTACTCGCTCGTTCCCGTATGGACCCTCATATAAGAGGGTCATGACGGGGATGGCGAGGGGATCGGAGGAGGACGGAGGGCCACGCCTAACCGCGTAAAAATATCAAAGGGCCGTGGGCGTGCGAGCCAGCTTCTCGTCTAGTAGTCCTCGAAAACGAGACGATGAATATTAGAGTCTTGTCCCCGTCGTGTGGAGTGAGCGTGCAACATGTGAAAGGAGGTATATCAGGTTTTACGGCAGCCATAAGCATCGACTAGGCATGCGACAATATTAGTATGTCCCTCGCGGGAAATGCGCCACGTGGTTTTATTCCGTATGAAATAAGTGAAAGAGAAGAGCCAAGTTGAAATAACGGAGTACTAAATTAGCACCCATGCATTATATACTCAACTGAAATGCTCAAACGCTAGTACTTATACTTTATCGTTGTCTATAAACTTTTCTTATAATTAAAATATTTTGATTTTCAAAATTGAAATAAATTCTACATGTATGTCTTAATTTTCTGTAATTATTATTGTATTATTTTTTTTTAATGAGTATCGAATTCTTCACACAAATTACGTTGCAATATTTATACATAAAGATTTCGAATTCGTTCCCACGTACAAATTTATTTTCAGTTTTTTTACACTGACTGTACTGTTTTAAGAAGCTGAGTTAAGATTGATGGAAATGGAAGCTACTATTGTATTATAAGGTCTCGGTTTAAACGGATAGAGGACCGTGTCACGTTAGCCAGCGGTCACTTCCGCTTGTCCAGACAGTCTGTCGCTGTTTCCTCTTCGAGGTGTGCTTTTGTCGCCTCCGTGATGCGCGTGCGATCAGAATGAAAATGAATAGAGTGGCTCGTCTGGATCGTATCGAGCAATGTCTCCCAGTTTGTTTCTTTCAAAATATACCTAAGTGTTTCTGAAGAAATAATTTGCAGTGTGTGTGTGTGTGTGTGTGTGTGTGTGTGTGTGTGTGTGTCACACATTTGGGCATGAAAAATACTTTTTGACTTACTCGTATTTGTTGGGATTACTTCAGAAAATAGGAAAAAAATCAGTTATAATTACACGCACATGAAAACTATACTTTCATTCCATTCTATTGAGTATTATTTTCGCATAGATTCTCTCAACTCTTTTTGTTTAAAAAAAGTTATTTTTATTATTTTATTTAAAAGAAAGGGGAGAGGAAGATCCTGAAATAGAACAAAAGGAGACAAGGAGTTATTAAATGGGTTTTTATACCGCAGAGTAATAATAGATCTTATCGGTAGCTCGGTCACGTTGCAGTAGCGAATACGAACACCTCTTTGAATATTCAATGCATTTTATTCAGGGAAGATGGTTACAGATATTACGCGTCATATAAAAAAAGTTTCGCGATATTATTATTCTTATTCCCGACGTTATTGCTACACAATGCAATTTGCATTCTACAGACGCAGTAATGGAAGATATACATGTTACAGTTTACAACTTTGTGCCGACACTGATGGATTTTTGTTTCGCACTTTCAAGCGTAATTTAAGCTTTGGCGAGAATACAAATATATATATCGCGCATATATCTCCGTCGTATTATTATATCTCTCTATTGCGTAATTTCAATTTTTTTCATCATTTGAAACTTATATTTGTTAATTTTCGTAAACACGTATGATATGACAATTTGTAAACTTTTAAGTAGAAGCATAAAGTAGAGTTTCCCCATAAGTTTTCTGTCACCTTTATGCTGCGCTTTTTTTTGGCGTCAATCTCGGGGAACGATCAGAAAATCGAGTTTGAAAATCCCTTCTGGTCGTTTACACGATGGTACATCGCACTTTTCCGGACCCTTCGCCCTCGTAGAACCCTTGGGGGGGCCTCGCCCTTCACGATGGCAGTAAAAACGTCCACCACCCATGCACTCAACGACGACGAGGTATATAAAGTCGATGCATCGCTTTACGTAACACTCGATTTTACGTTCCCGCCTGAAACACTGCGGGCCATAGTAATAAAAAGACGTGATATTTTGAAACTCTGGCAATCTATCTCGAAATATATCACGTTATACCTCAACTCCACTTTGACAGTATAACATGATATGATTTACGACTAGAACAAATTACAACGCGTCATAAAAACACAATAGAATTTTCCCAATACAAAATATCAATTTTTTATTTACTTACTTCAGTTAACGCCTCTCAATATAGTGGTAAAAATATTTTTGCTTAAATTATTGTCGTCGCAGCATTCGAAGACTAATACGCTTGTAAGACATTTTACTTACGCTGTATTATACAAAATCTTGATTTTATCTTTTACGATAAAGAAACGGATATAAGAAAACACATTTATATGCGGCGATCATCAATGACCGGTGACACAGAAGATTTTTGCGGTCAATCGCTTTCTCATCATCAGAATACCGCCCTCACCTCAGCAGGAAGGTTGTTGGATTCCGCGGTAAACGGCCACCCGCGCGTTTTCGTTAAATGCCGCTTTGCAGGTCCTTTCTGCCGCTTCAAATGACTCAGCGGTAGCTTCACCGGTTACATCGCCGTGGTTTTATTCACGCGGCTTTCAAGGTCCGTGTTCTGTGCGAGCCGACTTTCGAGAAACCTCACGGATGATTCGTCGGGGGTCCGTCGCGGGGAGTCGTTTCTCGCTATCCTGGATAATGAATTCGGGTCCCATCTTGAAGATCGCTAACGTTGCAAAGTCTACAAACGATTGACCGACTCAGGAATCATTTATTGCAGAAATAATATTTAATAATAATCTATTATCCATTAGTTCTGAGCTACCAATGAAATATTCAATCATAAATTTTTGAGAATGATATCCAACACGTATCATATTTAAGTTCTATTACAACGTAATATTAATAAGCTTTTATTTGCCCTGTAGGATCTGGGAAAATAATTCTTATCAACTTTCTCAAAACACTGTAAACGAATATATTATTTCTGAGGTCTCCTTTCGCATATTAATAACTTTCGAATATACCAGACATAAAAATTACTCAGCGCCATTGAGTGTGTCTGCGACGTGATGATGCTGCGAAATTCTTAGAAAGCTAATTAAGGGTGTATCTTGGCGAAACTTATGGCAAGTCTCAAAGGTCGAGCAACATGAGATGGCGTGTACTGCAATGTTAAAAGGAAACAAACTTTCTTTGAGGAGTTCCCGTCCTTACGATAACCAGAGATGAAATATTTTGAAAAAGAGGCTGACGAGTATAAATGTAATTTCCGGCCATCAAAGTCAAGCTCATATCCTTTAAATTTCGACGCGTAGAACTTAACCAGAAAATAAATCAAAAGTGTTTTTTAAAGAAACGTAACAGATTATTATAATTTTTCTCCCCCAAAAAAAGATCATGACTGAGTGATTAGACAATGTATAATTCGTAAAAAAAAATATTGCAAACAAAAAATGATCATAATTCTTTCTTTCTCTACTTAAATGCATAAGATGAGATAAAAAAGCATCTGATGATAAAAAAGCAATTACAAGAAACGGATTACAGAGTTGAAACGGTGATAAATAATATCAAATTTATATTAAGAAGTCGCGATATGACATAAGAAATTGACAGAAAAGAGATTCAACGTGTAAAGGTGAATTTTACTTTTTATTTAACGTCTTATGCATTCCATTATTCGGAGGCGTTTAGAGCGCACGCTTGTTTGCATACACACAGTCGTTGCTCTCTCGAGAGATGCGTTTTGCAACGAACGATGCATCATCGCCGAGGCAGGCGTATACTCGGGACAGGGATGATTCAAGCGCGAAATCCGCCATTGAGCGTCCAGACGCCGCATCGTCGCGCGGACATTTACGCGGACTCGTGCCAAGATTTATCCATGCTCGCGACGTTACACTGCGTCGCTCTTTCTCCATGCACACGTTCGTCGCTTTATTTCAGGGCATTGCTGCGGAACATTAGAATAGAGTGAAGGAATAAAGATAGAATTTCGTGTTAGAATAGAATAGTACTACCTGGAACTTCCATCAGTAGCGACTTTTTTTTTTATCATGGAAATGTCAATTGCATTGGGATGCGTTCTATCAATTTTGCTAAACTGAATGACATAAATTTTTAACGTACACTGAAAATA
>Ga0157364_1003511_pt1 | contig 15212 bp, 7 predicted proteins | sample AttsexASBM2_FD_111476 | JGI IMG/M metagenome (GOLD analysis project Ga0157364, IMG submission 111476) | Fungus gardens microbial communities from leaf cutter ant in Ribeirão Preto, State of São Paulo, Brazil - Atta sexdens ASBM2 | ecosystem: Host-associated > Fungi > Mycelium > Unclassified ...
TCACCCCTTTCCGAAACCCCTTTCGGTACCCTCGAACCCCTCGAGTTCGATCACGACACTAATTCATAGTCGGTGACATCTCATTGCCTTCGTATCAAGTACTATTGTCCTGGATAACTAGACTGATCGGACGACCATTGTGTCTCTCTCGAGCGCGATATTTGATATCAAAAATGACACCTGACGGAAGAAATGTTCAATGAGCAATTTCTGCAATTGATCCGGTTGTATGTCGGGGATGTTTGTTTGGAAACATCGACACCGCGTTATATTGCCTATGTTATAAGCTATGATTCAAGTCAAGTCAATCAAAAATTGCATGGTAAACATTCAAAAAAGTACCACAAGCCAAAAATTTTAATTGATATAATTTATTATTAATTGATATAATTTATTGATATAATTTATTGATATAATTTAGCTTTAAATTAAAAATATCTAATATTTTAGTTTTCACTTTTCATAATACGCGATTAAATACGCGATTAAAATAACAAAAAATTGTAATTATCCTTGTATTTTATACGTTTTATTGCTGAAATATCGAAACAGTAGTGTAACTAAATCTTTGGAAATGGGCAAGCAATTTTGTTAACGTAACAAGCTCCAGCACTGTAACTCTGTAAACAAACTGGGCGTTTGACAATAAACAGACATAATTGGTTGAATATCGCCTCGATGGGTACAGACAAGTACTATCGACGAATGCCCCCGTGACGCTGTTGCTCGCGTTTCCGCGTGTTTGTACCTTGTTATGAAATGCAAGCACGCTTGTACGCGAAGCATACCGCCGCTTCGTTCCTCTCGATCCCTCTCGTTTTACCTCTCTTTACCACTCGCTCGTGCTTTCCTCTTCCGGCGCGCTCGCTTGCTCACTCGCTGTCCTGTATGCGAAGCAAATGTATCATATCACACGGGCCCCCAGGGCTGCATTACAAGCCCGATCATAGTACGTTTCCGGCTGTATTAATACGCCCGTAAAAATGCAACCTCTATTTCGCAACTCCGACGAACTAAACCGTCCGCTAATTCCATTTGCCATGGGGCGAAAATGGGGTGCGTACGCATCCGCGATGCAAACGTGCGGCACCATAATCATAAATACGCACCTTACAGTACTGTCTTTTTTATATGTTTTTTTTTACCAAAATGAAAGAAATATGCATATTCATGCGACAACCCTTTTCTATTATATATTTTATATATATATATATATATATATAAATTCATATTATTTTAAACATAAGAAAAAGTAATCTTAAACTTCCTAATCTATACAGCGCAGATCATTCCAACATTATTGCAACAATATTATAATGTATTAGTAATATTGTAGCAATATTGGAAATGTTGGAGCAGTGTTTGCTGTAATCTTCTGTATTGTATAAATTAGATACGTTCAAGTATCTAGTAAAATGATCTAGTGAATTGTATCTAGCATAAAATATAACAAGATACTTATTAATTATTACAAAAAGTTGAGGTTAATAAAGTCTATTATTAGGCATTATTCCAATCAAATTTTCCGATTTTCAATATTTGATTGCAACGATACAACTCTTGGATATTAAAAGAATAAAATGCTGGTCAATTATCTTTTGGTATTGTGTTCTACGATAGCAAGTCGTTCCCGCGACGGGTGATGAACATAGCCAGGATGAACGAGGACTCAGGGAGCACCGAGTGATAATAAAACCTGAACAATCAAGCGGCACGTGTAAGACTCTGAGTCGGTAAAGTGAACGCGAGGATATACACGAGGATACATGGAATGCTCTAGCTAGAACCGAAAGATCCTGGTGGATGAGTGTACAGGGTAAGGACGATAAAAACCAACCTTTATGACGTGGTGGAATTACCACTATTCGTCGAACGAACCAACGATGACCAGCCGATGTCTTCACTCTTGCCACTGATTTTATCCTTATTCCTATATACATGTAATTATTTCGCCGCAAGAAAGACTATGAATTAGTTACAGATTCATCAACCATATCTGTAACAACTCGTTAACATAACAAGCTTTGTTTTCCATCAAAGTTAATACCATTTTCAATAAACACTAACTAAAAATAACCTAACGTCAACGTTATAATTTTTATACTCAACATATAACTGTTATGTGATTTACATGTGTATTACATTTATATTATTGAGTGTACATTACATTAATGTTGTTATTTTAATTGATGCTTACTAGATTATTGCTTAGAATATTATATTACGTTACAGTTATATCGATCATTTTAATAAAATTTTAATATATACGCGATATTTGACTTATTTGTTTGTTAATGATAAAACAACATACATTTAACTAACATTAGCAGAAATTTAGTTTATATTAGAATTATAGCACGCAGGACAAGTGAATGATTTTAAATGAATGACAGCAGTGTTTACGCTTAACGTTCGGAAGCCGCCAGTGTAATAATGGATTTACAGAGAAAACATGGAAGCGTGGCAGGCCGAATCAAGCCAGCGTGAAACAAACAGTGGATATTGCACGCAATGTGTCGCGCCTCGATCCAGAATCAGTCCTCTGCAAACACGTTAATGTGCGAAATACACACATCTTGCCGCGGCTAATATTGCGAAAATGCTGTTAGACAAGACCCTAACACGTAGTCCCGCCATAAGAAATGGAAGTTTTATTAAAGTTACGACATTGCATTGAGATATTACTATTCGTTCATAATTTACAATGCATGTAATTGTCACTTAAATTATGATTTTGATATGTAATAGAACAAGATGTAATAGAATTTGCATGTTTACATGCCAATATTAAGTATTATTCTATAAATCGCACTCGATTAAAAAAGTTAAATAAAATTTAATTCTGCTTATATTTTATTCTTTTTAAGAAATTAATAAGCAATTGCCGCAAGAGAGAGAGAGAGAGAGAGAGAGAGAGAGAGCGTGGTAAAAAAAGTGCTGCAATAATTATTTTAAACGCCATCGTTAGCAGTGTGGATATCCAGGTACCTACGGAAGGGTGGACGTATCCGCGGGATTTTGTTAGAGGGAGAGGCTACGCGCAGTGGGATACGGGTGCGTTTACGCAATTACTCGATATTACTGCTCTGGGCATCGGTAACTCTGCTAGCTCTTTACCAATAAACGCATAATCTCGTAATACCATTGATTTTCAATTCGTTATTTACCTGCCCTCGGCGGGGTTCTCAAATGGAAGAAGTGATTCTGCGCAGTTTAATCGGATCGCTGATTCGAGTATCGGCTAACTAGCCGCGAAGCCGAAACGAATATCGTGGAAAGTGTCATCGCGGGAATAAAAGTTTTTCGCTCGTGTAACGAAAAATCGCCAAACCCATTCCCATAATCATAAATTTCGTCGCGCTGCCACGATAAATGTTTCAAAGAACAGAGCGGAAATTTGTCCATACGATATAAAGCATTCGAATGAGAATCGCGGTGCAGTTAGCGCGAATGACTGCTCGGTAATTACAACAAAATACGCTAATATCACCCACTCTATATGAACCCTGGGTCAAGTGACCCTACGCGGTGCATCGGTCCGTATGTCGATGCAACAGACCGTACCAAACAGGTAATGCATGCGTTATTAACATTGGCAATTTTTCGTATTAATTAACCGGGAATATGCGGTAGCATCCAATTAAAGCTGATAAAATGTATACATTGTATACGGCGCAATGAACGGAAAGAACCTCATTTGCTCTAATACATAAAACATCATGTATACAATAAGCATAATTTGGTTGCTACAATTATTATTCTCTACGAGGAAAAATGGGACAATCATAATCATATTTATCACCCAAACATGTATTTATCGTGACATTAGTGACATTTGCAATCGAAATTCGTTTATAATATATTTTATAATAAATAGTAATAAATTTGTTATATCTAAATCTTTTCTTATTGGTAAATAACAGCTCAGTAAAAGTAATATCAACATGAAATTGAGATAAATAAATCTCTCAATATAATTTCTTTTGAAATTTTATGAACTTTAAGATTTAATCGAGCGTACTTTCTAAAATCTTTATAATTCTAAAGAGTGACAAAGAGCGACAATTAAGTGAATGTTGAAAAAGATTGACTCAATTTTTAATTTTTAAAAGTGAGATTTCACTCTTTCGAGTTAAATCCTACTTCAAACATCTTAGAGAATATGCATTAACAAACATCATCTTAGAATATATAAGATAATAATCTGACGTTTCATTAAATTCGCTTTCTACGATGCACATAACAAATCGATTGAACGACCAGGATATAGAAGTCTTTACCCCCTAACGTCATCGTCCGTTCCTAAGTTTATGCAAAGGAGCGGCAGGACATCGGACTGGCGGGCAGCGAATACGTAGGAGAACAAGATGGCGGTCTCCCATGAGAATTCTCGAACGAGGCCGCAATCCAACGGATACACGTCCCGTCGACGACGCTGGAGACCTCCGTTTCGCTTCTATGTCTCCTCCTCATCCTTCTTTCCGCGTGTTCGCCCTGTTCTCCTTGTCCACTTCGTGCGTGGCTTAGCTACGTTTGGCAGCGTGACCTCGTGTCTCCCGCAAAATTTTCTCCCCATATGGACCGACGCACAGGTCTGAAAAGTTCATGCGATGCACGCGTGCACGCGAGCCAGCCTGGCAGATCAGAGTGGTAGCCGTCCGCGGGTATTAGCTGGTAATCTATTTAAGTCATTAGCGGGAAATCGAGACGCGCGTAGCGTGTCGAAATTAATTAACGGAAACACACGGCCATTTCTATTCCAATAACGAGAATTGAACCGATATCGTTCCCAATACGCGACGATACGTGATGTCAATTTACAAATTAAGCAATTTTTCATAGTTACTAATTTTATTACAGAATTATGTACTGCGTATAATAATTATCTCGAAATTGACAATATTGAATTGACTAATTAGCATAACAATAAGGACAGATTTTCAAATTGAAGAGTTTATTATAACAATAGATTAACCCGCTTTTTACAAAATATAATTTAGCTTACTGTTTCTCGTTACTTTAATTTTATATGTTGATTCTGATAATGAGTCTTTAGTCTGTAATCGATAAATCCGAATCTACAATAGATGTTTTAAACTTCAAGCCGTAAGAAATTGACTAATTGCAGGAGGAATCAAATGTGAGAAAAAATAATTGACTATAATTTATCCATTTCTTATGGCTTAAAACATATAATACTTACCGTAGATACCGGCTAATCGAAAAAATCTTAAATTTTAATCTAAATCAGTAATTTTACGCATCTATAATGAGTCTCTAGTTATATAGCTAGTCATTTGGCTTGACTGATTGAAAAAAAGAAAGTTAAATTTTCGGAAAGATATTAACCGATCGAGAATCATAATGTATAATAAAAATCTTTATGTATATATGTACGTACAAATACACACATACATACATACATACATATATAGTGATGAAAATGAATGATAAAAATTTGATTGCAGTCATCAATAACACAAACATCTTTTTTCAAATAAACTGATGGTGACTATTGAAACTGACGAGGCCATATGATTGGCCAATCGTAAGAAAATGGGTAGTCGGTAATCCTACATATTGGCTGTTGGCCAACCGCACCGATTCATTGACTACAATTCCGATAGCCTTTCTGACTCACTGATAAAGGTTTAATGCCTGGTCTATAATATAGGGCATATATGCAAGTCGTAAGCCATAAGAAATTGACATTAATCACAGTTGAATATGACAAAAGTATTTCAACTATTATTAGTTAATTCCTTACGGTTTACGGGTTGTGACTCTATTGTAGAACAGATTTAAGTAAAAATTATCGAATCAGTATAAGAGTTCATTTTTTTGTTTTACTAAAAACAAAATTTTGTAGATTAATCCACTGTTGCAATGAGTTCTTCAATTATTGATACGCAATTTTAAACTGAAATAATATATTTGCAAAAATATGCATTTAATATTATTAAACACTAAGATCCGCTTTAATTAAAAATAAGATTATTTTTACTAATTGATTCCTTCATTGATTCTTTATGTTATTATAACTTGATATAATTGTTGACTTTGCTTTTTAAAAAAATATGGATTCGCCAATTGTTTTCTATACTTTACATTAACTTTGGAGTTTATTTTCTCAGTTTTTACAAAATGTGAGTTAACCAACTGTTGTAGTAAGTCCTTCAATTATATTATTAACTTGTTTTTAATATTCGAGAAAACTACTATTTTACAAGAGCAACCTAAAAATCATCTTATCATTCTGATAGAGAGTCTCCGCAAAATAAGTTACATTTTCAGATACGGTAACCCTTGACGAGCACGCAACGGTCGAAGTCGTGTACGGTCCCTACGGCTCTCGAGGGTATCCTATCTTCGACAACGCACCCTCCACGAATCGCGCTATCTCGCCTCTCGCCGGAACGATTTCTCGACTTGGATGCATCGTTACGCTTTGGCTAACTGGCCGAATTTCTCGTGTCCATCCCCAAAACGATCGACTAACGACCGTGCGCACGAACATTGTCGACCCTTCCGCGAATCACCGATGAAACCAACGATATACAGGGTCGGTGGTAATTCGTAGCACTTAGCGGTGATGTTGATCGCTCTCTCTTAGAATCTCTGGTGAGACATAAGCTCTACGGTGCGCGCAAGCTTCGATGAAATTAACAATTATCTGCAATAAGGATATGGAATAATTTGAACTTCGGATAAATTTTTAAATGGAGCTTATAAACGCTATTTCATCCTCTTCATGTACATGAATTTCTGCGTGATGAGATGCGTCAGCGTACTAAATGTGACACGCGTAATTTGTCGTGGGATAGAAAAGTGAAACAAATCCTTCGTATTATAGGCAACGGATGGCAAAATCGCTATTGCGATTCGCTAGATTCTATCTGTTAGATATATCATAGGGGTCGTATGGACGGTCAGCGACGTATCGAGTGGCCGTCCTTGCTTATCACTAATTCAAGAGAACGTAGATCCCTGGATATAAAAATAATTTGGTTTATGGAAACAGACGCGTCCTCGATTCGGGTAGACGGAGTTTAGTGGTGGTTACGACTACTGTGACCATGCGAGTTCACGGAATAAATCATGAAGTGATCTCTCCAAGTTTCGACCGGAATATACGGAAGTTTCGTAACACATAAAAAATTTCTCTAATATAGGCAATTTCTTATTTTTCATTGATCTTACGTCCATTTCATGGATGCGAGCAATTTTCTACGCGGAATGAAAATATAATAAAAATCCTGTAGTTTGAAAATCCGTTCTGCGGATACAGCGGTAAAGGCGACGGTCGTTTTCCGCTCAAAATCACGCCTTAGAGCTTATCTCGTCGAGGAAAGGATTAACGACCAACGTGCCTCTTATCGGCATAAAGGTAAACCCCAATGGGCTAGGAACAAAAACGCAATGGCTAATGACGTTGACGCGGCAACCTGTTGTCCAGCCCTTTTGAATGGGAGCACACGAACAGGATGTGGCCGTGCTAATAAATAGTCCCGTCCGATGGCGCATCTGCGTAGGAAAAACTTTACTCGAAAAACTCGAGCACCCCTTAGGGGCTCCCGCGCGCACACCCGCGCTCACCCCCCTGCGAAACATGAGGCGGCATTATCATTATAATCACGCATCGATGCGCGCTGATCAGCGGTATTGTCATACCAAATGCTGAACTCGAGAAAGCGCAGGCAAATACAATGAGGATATGCTACGTGGTTTTTAGCATCGCCTTTTTGTGAAATGCATGATCCCAAGAGACGACGTCTCTCTTTCTCTCTCTCTCTCTCTGAGACTTAGATTTACCCCAAGATTACTAATCAAACATCTGTTCATGTTTGAATCAAAGATAAGAATTTTGATAACGTGAAATAATTGTTTTGATTTTTCGTCAAAATTACTCAAGCAATTGCTCTTAAAAATTATTGTAACGTAACAAAATACTCTAGAATAATCATTTTAAACAGTTGTATGTTAAGTAACCCTCCAAAAAAGAATACGCAGCAAAAGTTCACATCACTTCTTGTTTGTTAAGAGAATACGATTTTTCGTTTTGGCGAATACTTATAGTCCGAACGGTTGACAGGTGGGGATGTTTCGATTTAGCACAGACGAAAATAATCAGAAGACTACTTCACGAATCGCAAGTGCAAGTGCAAACATACTTTATCATAGAATTCTAGACACTTCTACTCCGCGCACATGTTCCGAATTCGCGAGCCTGAGGGATGCCATCCCATATGAGCGTCACATATGTCGAGGTCTCTTCGACAGGACCCTTCTTGCCCATAATGTACCATTGCATACTAGTAGTATGCTTCGTACTCCAGACCGTAGGGTGCACGGATACTATTACCGTAGGGCAAGTGCGGTTCGCTACGGCAACACGCCCGCCTATTTTAGATTTTGTAAAATCAGCAGAATCATCGATTCGTGCCAAACATGCGAAATTCACATTGTCACTATTTTTGTCTGATAAAACACATTTAATTGTACGAGAACCTGAAAACTTCTTAAAATTAGTCCGAAAATGAATGATTTGTTACTATCTTAATTTTTCAAAATAAAAAAAGGATTTTTTATGTTAGTTGTTTTAACTAAAAAAATTACATATCATGCAGGGATGGATAAAAGAACGATTGTTGGATATGATACAACTTCTTCAATATATATCAATAATTCATTATATTACAAATTTATATTATTTTACAAATTTATATTGCTCTCTTGTTCCAAAAATGAAATAATTAAAAAAACATAATTTTCGAGTTATTACTATATAAATGTAACATTCTATTAATTATAAATTAAGTAAACTTACTTAACTTTATAAAAAATTGTTAAAATCATAATTCAAAAAGCTCTTCTATGGATTATTAAATAATAATAATTAAATTGCTAAATCGCCATAAAGTAATTTTTTTAAGAATTGTTAAACAAAAAAATAATAAAATAACATTCATCATTTTAAAAATAAAAATTTCTTTGTCGATATTATTTGGTTAGTCAATAATTTTCTGTCAAATTGAAAAATAGGTTTTTTTCTTTTTTTTGGGAAATTTAATTTTTTGAGAGAGATTCATATCTATATTACAGGTCTTAATTTCTTAAATCAACAATTTTACTGTGCAATATTTTTTTTGCTTTATCAACAATTTTAATGCATCGGTGAAGATTTTCTTACTCATCCATACTGTAACTATAGAGCTAGATAACTAAGTCGAAAATTCGTTTGACAGTTTCATCCGCAGTCGCGATCCCTTAAGCTACCCTATTGTAGGGACGAGTTCTATGGAACAAACAAAAAAATATTATCATAGCCTAATAATAAGCTTAAAAGGTAAGCTAACTAGTGTAGAATGTACCTACGCAAACCATAGTAATACTGAGTCGTACGACCCTCTCAATTAGTAATTGGATTTGGTCGGTGCGGTGATGCTCATTTGACATCATTGGGACATTTAGGTACGTCGACACCGCTCGCAATTGGATTACTGGAATATTTAAGAGAAATGTCTTTACATAAAATTTATTAAAATATTTATTACTCAATATGCAGTTTTTCTTATTACTATTTTTGTCATGTTTCTAGATAATAAATAAACTTGAAATAATAAATTTTTATAAAGCATAAAGAACGGTTTCATTTAGAGAAATTTTGTGGATTTAACTTCAACAGATCATTCTCTCAAAACATTTTGTTTTTGCAAACTGAAACAATCTTTCTTTTTAAAGATCGAAGCATAATATAGCAAAAAGTAGCACCTCCATTTCTAAATAGCTTCTCATACTCTCGGAGCCGCGTCATTGCCATAAGGTGGCAATGTTACAGGCCGTTGGGCAGCTGAGAGGGATCTCATGAATCACGGCACTGAAAAAGAAGACGAGCCTCAGAAAAAAGGAGATTGAAACCGGTTTGGCACGCGCGTATGTCGAGTGTTTCGTAATGACGCCTGCAGACCCTCATTAAGTTTCATTATCTTGCCATATGATAAACATTAATCGGCGACCCTTGACACTTTGTACACGATGGGTGTAGGTTAAGTAATTTCAGCGTTTATTCATTAATTTTGCAACTAGCAACAAATAGATAGATATTTCAGTTCAGTTTAAATATTTCTTTAAACCCAAATATAAAAATATGTAGATATATTTTATAACGTAGCATGTAGTGTATTAATATTGGATTGCCTACGATCAATTTTAATTGATAGCATGACTGTTAGCAATAATAGAAACTTGCAAATGCAAAACAGTCAAAGAAGTAGATTCAAGACGGTTGAAGTGGAAAGAAGGGAAGAAGGCCAAATTACCCGGCACAGAACACATTATCTCCACTTGATAGGCCCCATACCCTTGAAGCAGTGGCTCTCCGACGTACATTGTTTGAACAAAATCACGAGAAGAATAGATTTTCTTTGCATTCTTACATTAGTAAGAAGATTGTGAAACACTGCAGGACTCTTCTTTCTCTTCTTTCCCTTTTAACTTCGCGATTGCCTTTATTCCCTCCATCGCATAAATTTATTCAAACAAATTCTATAATTACTTTTTCGACCCAACTGCCACTTGACCTAAGATTTATACACTCGATTACCTAGCAACACTTAACGTTTTTGTCCCTTATCCGAATCTTGTAATTTTACGATAAGCTTATTTTTTTTAAATAAAATAAAACCAAATAAAATATAAACACTATAATAAACTTATAAACATTAAAAAAAAACATATAAAATGTTTTGCATTGATGAATCAATATTTTATCCAAAATATATTTTTTAAGAAGTTTTTTTAGATATAAAAATAAATAATGATAAATATTTGCAATTCTTTTAAAAGAAATATGAAGACAATCAAGATTTAATCAAACTAAAAATAAATAAAAAGATTTTACTATGATAAATAAAATATGAAAATAATATATGAAAATAATATATGAAAATAATATATGAGATACGATTTGGTTTGACTAATTTGTATCCACAAAAATCAATTACTATTAGCAGCTAAACAATCGATCGAAGAAGTGATGAAGAAATCTGTTTGGTACATTCGGGATTCTGTAGATTTCGGAAAAAAGGATCATAGAAATTGGTTCTTTTCTATCATCTTAATAAAAACTGTAATAGTTAAATAAGAGTACAATTTAGAGTGAAATGTATTTCAATACATATCTTAATACATATCTCATCGGTGGATATTATCGGATTAAAGTAAAACTCTTGTGAGAACTTAAAAGTAGAGACACAAAAAATACTAATTCCAACCTTAATACATTTCATCTATTAGTATGTTGGAATCTATTGAAATATTATTATTTATGTGGAATATTTACTTTTTATAAAAATTTAACAAAAATAAATGCCATTTAAGATTAAAATAATAGAATTCTAAAAGGAATTTATTTAAAAAACAGAAGTTTAATTTTTACAATAGTTTTTATATATTTATGCCTTTAAACACAAAGGAAGAAAATGTCATATTTGGTAAAGCGGATCTTCGTGCCTAATAACATTTTTTATGAATTTATTCAATTTCCATTTCAAACAAACTTTACGCCGATTATTTATCAATCTTGAAACATAATTCTAAACTGAAGCTGGAGTAGCAATGTTACAAATTAAGTTAATCATTCCTTTAACTTTTACTCTAGGAAAGGAGCATCATAGCATGGACCTCGTTCGTGTGCGGCTCGCGCCGGAATGACAGTCTCTTGATGTTGCCGCCACGGCGCCACAGTCTTTGGTGTCCCAGGTGGGCGTTGATATGGGTATGGGTAGCTTCATCCATTGGTCGTGTGACTCGCAGTTGATTGGTGCATACTACAAAATGGGCAAGACCTTCCAGACAGGCTGGTCGATGCGCGGTATCACTCGTAGCCGCGCCCACTACGATTCTCCAGACCCGACCCCACTGGGACCTGCTGGCACGCCGCTAGTGCCGGCCCTGACACATTCGACAAGCGGCACCGTAACGGGAAGCAACGTGCGACTAGGGACTTCGAAGGACCTCTCCGCTGATCACGAGACACGTTTGCAACGTTTTGGCGGCGACAATAATACGCCAGGGTGCTGCCAGCAAGTGCTCAGATTACCATCGCTATACACGTTCGTTTCTCAATCATCATCTAGTACAAAAATTGTAGGAGAATTTCGAAAAAGGGCATTTTTTTGGAAAAACTCAAGAGACGGCCAATGACATCCTTCACGAGGTCTATGAACGTACGCGTTGCATAGAGAGTGATACATTAGTGATAAAGATCCGCGATCGATAAAGGACAAGGGACAGTATCCTGCGTGAGCAAGTGAGAACAGTGCATTGTGAGACACCAACGTGGTCCTTAGTGCGCGCTCGTATCGCGAACTCGTGGCACGCACGTTCGGACGCATGTGCACCGGCACGCGGTCGGTGCGCCCGGCTTGACGGTGCGGTTCGGAAAGACGCGACACCGTCAGTGGTGAGCGGACGTTCATGCACCGCCACGGGCTGCCGGCCGCTAACGTTCCAGTGATAATGATTCATGCGCGTTCTTAAAGAAACGTGGCACCGGACGTACCCGCTCTGACGGAGAGACAACCGGTGGAGTCTCTCGCGGGGACGCGAAGGGGTGATCGAAGGGGTGACGAAGATTTCTGCAAAGATTGGCAACGCGAAGGAGGAAGCCTGTTGCCCCAAGAGAGTCCGTACGGCCTCACCACGCGGTCCGACGAGTGGAGCAGTCTCCTGCCCAGCTCCACAATCGTGGGTGCTGGGGGGTCACCATGGCTCGGACTCGGAGGAGGTGGTACCGGGGCTACCACAGGAGGCGGAAGTCCCGTCGAGCTCGAGGGCCACTGGGGACGTAAGCTGTACAGCGCGAGTGTGGCACCACCACCCCCGCCGCCTCATCATCATCCGCGAGCACCGTTGGTTTTCGCGCCTCAAGATATGAGGCAGATACTGAAAGAGGAACCTGTGCCACGTGCTTGGCCGCAGCCCGCGCTCGCCGACAACGGAACGTGAGTACAGAAAAATACTATAATCTTCATGTTTGACAGAAAACAAAGAGTGATTGAGATATGTGATTATATCTACTAGCGGAAATATAATAGATAATTTTGATATATGTTGTCGAAAACTCTATCGGAAGAATATTTACGATTAGTTTTAACATTCATTTCATACAATATTTTATTATTATTAGCGTAAGAATTAATTTCACATTGATGATATACTTATTATTAATTAATGATATATTTACAGTCACGTTTTATTTATTATAAGAAATGTTTACGTAATACATATAATATATGGCTAAGTGTAAATTGGATCATCTCTTTAAACTATTTAACTTAAAAGATATCTATATCATAATTTATCTTTCAACGGAAAACGGCTCAAAAAGAAAAAGAAAACATTTTATGCGATATTCTTTCTGCTAATTGATGAACAATATATTTATAATTGCGTGATTTAATCTTTTTTTTCAATATCACATGGCTTTTATACTTTAATGATATATATTTTTAAAGACATAATGTATTTTTCAAATATCACATAAAATGTAAAACATATATTGTAAATTTTTACTTGGAATATTCTATTATATATGTGCTATCATTTCGTTATTTACTTATCGAACAAAACAAAATTTATTGTGCAGAATTATAATTATTATGCTTGATTTTAGTTTCTAATTCATTTAAATAATCAAGTATACATGCGAACAATGTGATAACATTAAAATGCAGAGATATATACTCACATTTAATAGAAATTGTAGAAATATTTGTGCTGCGCTGTTATAGTATTTGCCGTCGGATCGCACGGCAAGTTATATCTTTGCGTAATGGTTTTAATCACACATTTTCACTAAAATTATAATAATTTTTGACATTGTGAACGTCTAAGAAAAATTGATTTTACATAAATATGTAAATTATATTAAGTTTATTTAAAAAACGAGTAATTACATGATTATATTATATTAAAAAAGGATAAGCAATTCGTAACAGTAATCTAAAGCGTATTTTCTTTCCTTTTAAAATATTTTAAAAATATTTTTTTTGTCACAGAATACAACGATTCGTCTATATCGCTTTTCTTTATTACAAATCGTCATGACCTGTCACAAAAAGATCACAACTGTACCCAAGAAAGATATTTCTTTAACGGCATTCTGTGTTAATGTCAAAGGATTTTCCATTTTGTATATACGACCTTAAGAGGATACTGTATAAAGTAAAAAAAAACAATTTTGTATAAAGTACTAGATTTAGGATTGCAATCCTCTCAATGCTAGAAAAATTCTTGCATGTACTGATATGTATGCGTACTACGGTAGCGAAAATGTAAATGACAAATTTCTTCTAACAAATACCGTTAGTATTTTGTTTATATTCTTTTATTTCAAAAGGCTATTCGAGTTATAATAGAATTTTCTATAAAGGAATTTATTTTTGCTCATAGCTTAAGCTTATGTGTCCTCATTTTTATGATGAATACGTGTTATAAATACACGCATCTGATTAATGTAAGATGTTTTGCTTAGAGGAAATGCTAAGAGGAATTCCCCGCTTAGCAGAATATTTTTTTTGGGGGTGCGTGAATGATATTCGTAAACATTCTTTGTTGGCATTTGTAATTTTCATTTTATGAAAACGAATTGTTGCTTTATATTTTCTAAACTTTTAATCGTTTCAAATCATATTTTGTGATCATTTGAAAATCATCTGTATCTATATTTGTGTAGGAAATAATATACTATTCTTTATCTTGCAATGTCACTCAAAGAATTTGAAGACAATAGTTTGATGATACTTGTCCAGAACGATTTGGAAAGGTAAATCAGATGAGCTGACGGATTCGTTAATCCAATAGTGATTCTCTAACTAATCCCTTCTTCCAAGCACTGTGACACAGGGACCGACCGGAATCGAGTTAATGTAATTGAGAATTTTAGCGCCTTTTGCTCATTGCTTTGTTCCAAAGTTTTCCTGTTTTCCCTACTTTCACCATCATTTATCTCATCATTTCTTTTCTTATTGCTATCAAAATTGATATAAAATTAAAATTGGTTATCGCTATGCAAATATTATTCAGCTCGCATTTGAAAAATCAAAGCGTAATGAATTTTATCAAAGTTAAAGAAAAATTTATATAGAACGCGTTGATTATTTAAAGATTTTAAACATAAATCGTGGCATTTAGTTTCTGGAGTAATTAAA